>Ga0134101_1000049_pt1 | contig 152230 bp, 157 predicted proteins | sample 12_3_2metaG_FD_94446 | JGI IMG/M metagenome (GOLD analysis project Ga0134101, IMG submission 94446) | Switchgrass degrading microbial communities from high solid loading bioreactors in New Hampshire, USA - 12_48_3.3_201_A2 metaG | ecosystem: Engineered > Bioreactor > Semi-continuous >...
AAAAAATATGGTTCCAGAGTACATAAAGGTTTTGCATTAGTTCAGGCCGAACTAAATGAATTGTTTGAAAACTAACTTTTACATACAAGAAGTAGTTTACACAAACTTCTTGACACTATCTTTCAAAATAAAATTGTCAATAATAAATATATAATAAAAATATATTTTCCCTTGCATTATGATATAGTATCTGATAAAATAGTTTTGTTGTGTCACGGTGATGGAATTCAAAGGAGGTGTTGTGTGATGGCAAAATGCGATATCTGTCAAAAAGGTATTCACTTTGGTATTCAAGTGAGCCACTCTCATAGAAGATCCAATAAACAATGGAAACCAAATATTAAAAGAGTAAAAGCTGTAGTGAATGGAGCAAATAAGACATTAAATGTATGTACAAGATGCTTACGTTCTAATGCAGTTGTTCGTGCAAATTAAAAAAACAAAGTTCTTTTTAGAACTTTGTTTTTTTATTGCATAGAAAACCCATAAAGAAGCTAGTCTTCTTATTTCAAAAAACGCTCAATCCCATTCTTATCTTAACTAGATTTTATACCGCATAATTTTTTTAATATGGAACCAAGAAATTTTGGCATTTTGACTACCATGATTTTCACTTCTTCCACCTCCGTTAAAATTTTATGATAAAAAAATATAACCTAGCAAAATAAGTATTATAGACAAAATAATAATAAATGTAGTCCCAGGAAGAAGAAAAACAAGAAGCATGCCAATTCCCATTGCAATAAATATTAGCCCCAATACTCTTTTTTTCATTTCCTTCTCCTTAATCAATAATATTGCTTATTATAGTCTATTCCATATATTTTTAATGTGTGCAAAGCAAAACGGACTCAACATATGATCTGTCGAGTCCGTTTTTTAATTGTCCTTGGCCTGAATGATTAACAACAATCCAGATTGGAGCCTTATACGGGCTTTTGAAGAAAGCATTACGTTACTTATACCATAGGAGCTGCCAGCAACTAATGTTGCATCTTTAAGTGTATAATAAAGTCCCTCAGTACATACTCCCTTTACTTCCATCGTAAAAGGTATTAAAGATACAATATCATTTTTATTCCCATAGATTATTACTTCCCGATCTGTTAAGTAAATTTGATTATGCTCATTTATAAGTGTTGCTGCTACATTTTGCTTTAGCGCTGAATAAAGCAAATGAACATTTCCCAAGGTATGGTCAAAGCGAGTTCCTATTCCGCCAACAATCCATATATGAGAAGGTCTTTTTGCAATTGCATATTCCAAAGCAATTTCAGTATCTGTTTTATCTTTTTCTGAAGGAAAGGTCTCAAAAGGAACATTCTGATCTTTAAAGAATAATATAGTTTCCTCAGAAGCTGAATCAAAATCTCCAATAATGAGATCTGGAGTTAAATTTAATATTCTTGCGTGTTCCATTCCTCGGTCTGCACAAATAATAAAATCAGCCTCATCAACGTATTTTTTATAAAATAAATAATCTTTTATTTCTCCGCCGGCCAAAATTAATATATTCATTATTACTCTCCAAATTTACTAAATACTTTTATAAATTCTTGTATCGTTTCAACAGGATTAGGTGTATCATAGACTGCTGAGCCGGCTACTAAAATATTTGTTCCTGCTTTAATAATTTCTTCTGCATTATCTAAATTGGCTCCTCCATCTATTTCTATTTCTACAGGCAACTGATTTTCTTGAATATACTTAGACAATTCTCTAATTTTATCTAAACATTGAGGAATGAATGTTTGTCCCCCAAATCCAGGATTAACAGTCATAATAAGAACCATATCTATATCAGGGAGTATATATTTTAAGACACTTAAATCTGTTGCCGGATTTAAAGCAACGCCTGCTTTCATTCCTAATTTCTTAATCTGTTGAACGGTTCTATGAAGATGTGTGCATGCTTCAGCATGAACAGTCAAGATATCAGCCCCTGCTTCATGAAAGCTCTCCAAATACTGATCCGGATTGGAGATCATTAAGTGAACATCAAACGGAAGCTTCGTATGTTTTCTTAAACTTTTGATGACAGGGGGTCCTAAAGTTATATTAGGCACAAAATGTCCATCCATCACATCAATATGAACAAGGTGTGCTCCCCCTTTATCCAGTATTTGTACTGCATCTTTTAATTGAGAAAAGTCTGCCGATAATATGGAAGGAGCCAATTTTATCATGTCTTACCATCTCCTTTGCTTTGCTGATTCAAGTTCGTTATAAATGAATCTATAGCGCTCGTATCTTCCTTGATCAATCATACCTTCATTTAGCTTTTGCTTAATCATACATTGAGGCTCGTGAATATGACTGCATTCAGAAAATTTGCAGTAATCCCTGTATAAATTAAATTCTTTAAAATACTTTTGAAGTACATCAGGAGAAATATGCTCTAGGGAAAGAGAGCTAAAACCCGGTGTGTCTAAAACAAAACCTCCCTCGCTTAAAGCAAGGAGTTCTACATGACGTGTCGTGTGTTTCCCTCTCTTTACTTTTTGGCTAATATCTCCTGTTTTCAGTTTTAAGTTGGCATCTACTTTATTTAATAATGATGACTTACCTACTCCGGAAGGACCTGCAAAAACAGAGGTTTTACTCATTAATTCTCTTTTTAATTCTTCAATTCCTATATTTGAAACCGTACTTGTTAAAATGACTTTGTAACCTGCTCTTTCATATACAGACTTAATCTCTTCATAATCTTTTTCAATATCTAAATCGATTTTATTGATACATATACAGATATCTAAATTTTGCTCTTCAATCAATACTAAGAATCTGTCTAAAAGTTGGAGATTGGGATCCGGACTTTTTGCAGCAAAAACAATAATCGCTTGATCTATATTTGCAACTGGCGGACGAATTAAGAGATTTTTTCTTGGTAATATTTCAATAATACTTCCAGTCAACTGACTCTCATCAGGAATAATTTTTACGATATCACCTATGTAAGGAGTAATGTTAGTATTTCTAAATTTACCCCTTGCCTTACATTCATATATTTTGTCTTCTGCTTTAACATAGTAAAATCCGGCAATCCCTTTAACAATAGTTCCAGTGATCATATTACCTCCTTCATATTACTCAAAATCAATGGATTCTCTATAATATATATCATCATTCATATATACCTCAATATACCCTGTCCCTTCACCGGTTACAGCAATATCTAAAGGAAAATCCGAAATTGAATGAGTTTGCTCATAAATAAAATTATTTTCTCCATTTAATCTTACTCTAACGTGGAATGTATCAGTATTCGAATCAAGGGGAGCCAATATGGTAATATGTTTTTCCACTGGCCCAGTTGATGGAGATTCATTTGGATGTTGACTTTCTGATGGTTCTTGCTGTTCTTCTTTTCCTTCACTGACAACGAAACCAACTTTATAACCTTCTTTTACGGTTTCTCCAGCTTGTATGCTTTGACTCACTACATATCCCTTTGCAACATCACTGTGAGGTATATATGTAATCTGTCCAATGCCAAGTCCTGAATTTATTAATTGATTCTTTGCAGCTTGTTCAGTTAAATTGAGAAGATTAGGAACAATGACTGTTTTTATTTCAGGTCCTAAACTCACAGTTAATATAACCATTTCACCAGCTTTCAGCATAGTGCCTGCTTTTGGCTCTTGAGAGATCACAATATTTTCATCTACTGAATCATTATATTGAGCATCTCTTCTTATATACAGACCTAAATCTTCTAACATACTTTTCGCATAAGCATAATCTCTATTTTCTACATCAGGTACTTCAACGGTTTGTACACCTTTGCTGACTACTACTTCAACTTCTGAGTTTAAATTGATAATCGTACCTTCTTCCGGATCCTGCATGATGATTTTTCCTTCAGGAATCTCGTCATGATAAGCTTCATCGCTTACTTTCAGAATCAATTCTTTTTCTTCCAATAGTGCTTTAGCCTCTTCAATATCCAGATTAACAAGAGAAGGCACTGCAACCACTTTCGGTTCTAAATAACTTTGAATAAATTTAATGCCTATTGCACTTATAACAAAAATAAGAATAAAAGCTGTAAAAACAGCTCCTGCTGTAACCCATTTTTCTCTGGGATCTTTTTCTTCAGGAACTTGTTCCTTCTTATCCACTTCTTCCTTATTTTCATTAATACTATTTTTCTTATCGCCTCTTAGCAATTTCATATCTTGTTCAGACATTTGAATAGTCGGTGAATTTTCTATATCAGGTATTTTTACAAAACTACCGTTAGGATGTTGTAAAGATTGTTCCATGTCTTTAATCATTTCATCAATATTCCTGTATCTGTTTTCAGGCTTCTTTTGGGTAGCTTTTATAATAATATCTTCGAGACTTGTAGATAACTCAGTGTTATAACTTCTTGGTGAGGGAATATCTTCATTTATATGTTTTAGGGCAACCGTAACAGGACTTTCTCCTTCGAAGGGAAGCATTTTGGTCCCCATTTCATACATGACAATCCCTAAAGAGTAAATATCACTTGTCTTATCTATATAACCACCTCTGGCTTGTTCCGGTGAAAAATAATGTACAGAACCAATTGCATTTCCTGTGGTAACAACTGTTGATGAGTCTACCGCTCTGGCAATACCAAAATCTGCAACTTTTAATACCCCTTCATCTGTAATCAATATGTTTTGTGGTTTTATATCTCTATGGATAATATTTTTTTTATGGGCATGTTGTAACGCTGATGCGATATCCATTGCCACACTAAGAACTCTTTCTGACGTAAAAGGTGCTTCTTCCTCAATAATTTGCTTTAAAGTTTTACCATGAATGTATTCCATTACAATATAATGAATATGATCTTCATATCCAACATCATAAATACTTACGATATTAGGATGAGATAAACTGGCAGCCGATTGTGCTTCCACTCTAAAACGAGAAACAAATTCTTCATCAGAAGCAAATTCCTCTCTTAATACTTTTATTGCTACATATCGATGGAGTTTATTACATTTTGCTTTATAGACGATGGACATACCGCCAGCTCCGATTTTTTCGATGATTTCGTATCGATTGCTCAATATTGTACCACGTTGTAGCATTGCTTCACCTTCCTTTCGTCCCCCTAATAATAATGACGGAAATGTTATCTAGTCCTCCGTTTTCATTGGCTTTATCCACTAAAGTCTGCGCAATTTCATCCAAATTATCTTTAATTTTAACAATATGTATAATTTCTTCATTATTTAACATGTTGGATAAACCATCTGAACACATAAGAATAATACTTTCTTCTTCGATTTTTGATGTATATACATCAACATCCACAGTGGGATTTGTACCAACAGCTCGAGTAATCGCATGTCGCTTAGGATGATTAAGAGCTTCTTCTTCGGAAATCGTGCCCTTACGGACCATTTCCTCAACAAAAGAGTGATCTAATGTAAGCTGATGTATTTCGTCTTTACCAATAATATAAAGCCTGCTATCCCCAACATGGGCAACATGTATGATGTCCTCCATCAAAACAGCTACAAGAAAAGTTGTTCCCATACCTTTATAAAGTTCATTTTGCATAGCCTTCTCAAATACTATATTATTAGTATGTGCAATAGCATTTGTCAAAAATTCTTGAATATTGTCATTGGATATTACATCGTTTCTATGCTCATGGACGTAATCACAAAAACTCTGAATTGCTAAAGAACTGGCATATTCACCTGCCCGATGTCCTCCCATTCCATCTGCAACGATATAAAGGTTCGGAAGGCAACCAAATTGACTGTCATAAATAAATATGGCATCTTCATTATTTTCTCTATGTTTTCCTTTATCACACCTTCCGGCAGAAATCATACCTTCTCACCTCATTTCTTCTCCAAATATCTCCTTCTAAGCTGACCACAAGCAGCATCAATATCACTGCCAAGTTTTCTTCGAACGGTAGTTTGAATGCCATAAGACTGCAATGTATCCTGAAAATCCTTTACTGAACTTGATGTGCTTTCTTTAAGACTCGACTCTTTAACCGGATTCATAGGTATCAAGTTAACATGACAAAGCATTCCTTTTAATCTTTCACCTAATTCCCGGGCATGCTCTATTCTATCATTCACATGATCTATCAGTGCATATTCAAAGGTAATTCTTCTGTTGGTCATTTCGATATAGTGATGGCATGCTTCAAGAATCTCTTCAATAGAATATTTCTTTGCAATCGGCATCATTTTTTCTCGAATAGTATCATTTGGAGCATGGAGTGAGACTGCCAATGTAATCTGAAGCTTTTTACTGGCCAGTTCATACATTTTATCAACCAAACCACAAGTAGATAACGTAATATGTCTTTGTCCTATGTTTTGTCCCTTTGGATGATTGATTAATTCGATAAACAAGAGAATATTATCTAAATTATCCAGTGGTTCTCCGCTGCCCATGATTACTATGTTTGATACCTTTTCATTACTGTCTTTTTGAATTTGATAAATTTGCTCTAACATTTCGCCGGCTGTTAAATTTCGAATGAGTCCATCTAAAGTTGAAGCACAAAAAGCACAGCCCATTCTGCACCCTACTTGTGATGAAATACAGGCTGTATTACCATAGGTATAATGCATCAAAACACTCTCTATTATATTATTATCTTTTAATGCAAACAAGTATTTTGTCGTTTTATCAATATTTGAAACTGCTTTCTGTTCCAGCTTAAGTTTGTTCCATTCAAAATTTCTTTTTAATTTTTCTCTCAAATCTTTTGGAAGATTCATCATTTCATCAATTTGGTCAACATTTTTTTGATGAATCCATTGAAAGATTTGAACGGCACGAAAACTTTTTTCATCGAATTCTTCCATTATGTTTGATAACTCATCTATTCTTAATGATAAAAGATCTCTACTTTTCATTTTCTTTACCTCTTTCGCTTCAATCGGGCAATAAAAAAGCCATCGCAGTTGTGAACATTCGGAAACAATTGAATATACCCCTTTTTGGATGTATCACAATAAAGCGTTTCAGGAATATAGGGTTCAACAGTATCCAAATCAAAATCAAAGTTTTGGATAAACCAGTTGATATTTTCTAAGTTTTCCTTTTCTGAAATAGTGCATGTACTATATATTAAAACGCCTCCAGGTTTAACATATTGTGAACACACAGATAATATTTTTCTTTGAATACTAACCAATTCATCAATATCCTTACTGGACTTTTTCCACTTTATATCCGGCTTTTTGCGAATAATACCAAGTCCTGAGCACGGAGCATCTATCATCACTCTGTCCATTTGGCATACTTTTTCCTTATCCAAAATTGTTGCATCATAAAGTTCTGTTGTAATGATCTCAATACCCAGTCTTTTAGCAGAATTTCTTATTAAAGTCAATTTATGTTCATGAATGTCCCTGGCAAAAATTTGTCCCTGATTATTCATTAATTCTCCGCAATGGGTCGCTTTGCCTCCAGGTGCTGCACACACATCAAGAATCTTTTCTCCCGGCTTTGGATCAAGAATATGTCCAACTAACATGGAACTTTCATCCTGTACTTGAAATAATCCCTGATTAAATGAAGCCAAATCATTAATTGCAGAAGTCTGCGAAATATGAATAGCTTCCGGTAAGAAAACACCAGGGGATACCTTAACATTCTCTTTTGCCAATAACTCCATCAATGTATCTTTATTGGTCCGTAAAAGATTACATCGGACAGTAATTTGGGGATTTTTATTGGAGGCACTGCATAATTCTTCAATAAAATCAATAGAATAATATTCCAGCCAGTACCTTATAATCCATTTGGGGTAAGAATATTTTACACATATATATTCTATGGGATTTTTGCTTCGATCAGGGTAAGAAATATTATTCATATTTCTTGCTATAGTCCTTAAAACGCCGTTAACAAAACCAGATAACCCGCCTAATCCTCTTTTTTTTGCAATTTTTACTGCTTCGTTACAGGCAGCTGAAACTGGCACTTTTGACATAAATAAAATCTGATAAACTCCCACTCGGAGAATGCTTAAAATCAAAGGCTTCATTTTATTTGTTTTTGTAATGGAAAACTGGTTGATCACATAATCAATGTGACTCATATGTCTAACCGTTCCATTGACCATTTCTGTAATAAAGGCTTTATCCAATGTATTTAAATGAGTATACTGAGAAAAATGTTCTTGGAGAGAAAAATTGCTATATGCCTGATCGTCATTGATTTCACATAGGATCTTTACAGCAATTTCTCTGGGGTTTAATTTTGTCATTTAATTCCTTCCTTTATTTAAAATGTTCTTTTAATATTTCTTCAATAAAGAGACTTAAACTTTTTAAAAAGGCGTTACTAAGTAACGCCTTTTTAAAAGCTTTAATCATCTCTTCGTCCACCAAATACGGTTATAAGATGCAATAAGTTCGCTATGGCAACAGCTGCTGATGCAACATAGGTAAGAGCTGCTGCGCTAAGTACTTTTTTCGCAGGACCAATTTCATTAGCTGCTAAAAATCCTTCATTTTCTAATATGCTTATTGCTCTTCTTGAAGCATTAAATTCAACCGGTAAAGTTATTAATTGGAAAAGAACAATTCCCGAAAATAAAAGTATTCCTAAATTGACTAGGAATGAAGAAAAAATAAGCCCTAACACAATTAAAGGCATCGCCATTTGGGAACCGATATTGACAACAGGAACAATGGTATTTCTTATGGTTAAAAACATATATCCCTTATTATGCTGAATGGCATGACCTACTTCATGGGCTGCTACGCCTATAGCAGCAATACTATGACTATTATATACGGTACTTGATAATCTTAAGGTTTTACTTCTTGGATCATAATGGTCCGTTAATTGTCCGGGAATCATCTCAACTTGAACGTCATAAATTCCGGCAGAATGCAATATAGCTCTTGCTGCTTCTGCCCCGGTATAACCGCTTATGCTTGCAACCCTCAAATATTTATTAAACGTAGTATTAACCTTTGATTGAGCATACATGGTCAATAATATAGCCGGGACAACAAGAAAAATATATGAAGGCTCGATATACATTCCTGGTAACATGTCATCACTCCTTATTATTTACATCAATATATCTTATTATAACATCCTCAATCTCTTGCACATTTATAGTCGTATTGAAACATGGACCATTGGGAAGCTGATTTAAAATACCATAAATAGGTATAGTGTTTACATCAAGAATTCCATTCACCAAATCTCTTTCACAGGCAACAGCGATAACATATTTGGGATGCGTTTCCACTACCGCTTTTCTCGCCAAAGTCCCTCCCGTAGCAATGGCTATTTTGCAATTGAATTGCTCTTTTAAGTGTTTTAAATCAACTATTTTACATTGGTTGCATTCTTTACAAGCTAAAAGATTAGATGTAATTTTAATACCGCATTGTGAATTCTGAACGCAATGAGGTATTAAAATCAGTATGTCCTCAGAAGTTCCTCTTAGCTTCATGGAATCAACACAAGTATTATTCATATAAATAAAAAATTGATTAACAATACTTTTATTTGCATGAAAAAAGTTTACTATAGCTAAAGCCAGAGGATACATCCATCTAAGAGTAGAAAGCAACATTTGGGGAGAAAATATAAATACCTTCCCTCTTTTATAAACTGCAATCAGAAAAATAGATGCTGAAATAAAAATGATGCCTATTATTAAAAAGAATAAAGTTAATAAGGAAAACAGTAATTTATAAAAATAAATCGGAATAAGCTTATAAGCAGTTAATAAAATAATGCAAATACCTAAGAAAAAAATGGTAGTTGCCACAAGTATTTTAGTAAATTGCTTTACCCATATATCCACAGAAACCTCCTAAAAATGGGACCCCAAAATAATATTTTGTTCTATGTCATGGCCTCTTAAATATTCTTCTACTGTCATTCGCTTGCCATTGGGCGCCTGTATTTCAGTAATAAGAAGACTAGAATCTCCCGTTTTAACGATCAAACCTTTATTCTTTATAACTTCTACAATTTCTCCTATGGCATTAAATTCATAAATTTTATCGTAAACCTCAGCTTTCCATATCTTAATCATCTGGTCTTTATAAAATGTGTAAGCACTGGGCCAAGGAGATAATCCTCTGATCAAATTAACGATTTTATATGAAGGCTGGGACCAATCAATTAATCCATTTTCTTTTTTCAGCATTGGTGCATATGTAGCTTCGTTTTCATCTTGCTTTTCTCTCTTTATGTTTCCTCTGATCAGTTCATCCAATGTTTCTTTTAAAAGTTCTGCGCCGACAGGGGCCATGATATTATGAAGATCTCCTGCCGTATATTCAGGTTCTATGAAAATTTCTTTCTTTAAAATCATATCTCCTGTATCCATTCCTTCGTCCATAAACATCGTCGTTACACCGGTAATCTTTTCTCCATTGATTATTGCCCACTGAATAGGTGCAGCTCCACGATATTTAGGAAGTAAAGAACCATGAACATTTATGCAACCGTATGTTGGGATGTCTAAAATCTCTTTCGGAAGAATTTGCCCAAAGGCGATGACAACAATCAAATCCGGTGCGATAGATCGGAGAACTTCAATAAATTCAGGATTTCTTACTTTTTCTGGCTGAAATACCGGAATATTATATTTTTCTGCTAACTCCTTTACTGGAGGAGCAACCATCTTTTTCCCTCTTCCTTTGGGTCTGTCAGGCTGAGTTACTACAGCAGCGATATAATATTTTTCATCAATTAGTTTTTGCAGACAAGGAACAGCAAAGTCTGGTGTTCCCATAAAAACAACTTTCATTTTTTTCCTCCTTTTTGCTATTCATTCACATAGCGAATCACTTTATCAGTAAACAATACTCCGTTTAAATGATCTATTTCATGGCAAAAAGCTACTGAAAGAAGACCTTCGCCTTCCAAAATAATTTCTTCGCCATGTCTGTTTAAAGCTTTTACTTTTACTCTTTGGGGACGTTTAACCTCTCCTGATAAACCTGGAATGCTTAAGCATCCTTCTGCACCAATTTGCTCTCCTTCTTCTTCGATAATTTCCGGATTAATCAATTCAATGATTCCGTCTCCTATATCTATAACAACTATTCTTTTTAAAACACCTACCTGAGGTGCTGCAAGCCCTACGCCTTCTGCATGATACATTGTTTCTGCCATATCGTCTAATAAAGTTAATATTGATGGAGTAATTTCTTTTACTTCTTTAGATTTTTTCCTTAAAATTTCGTCCCCATCTTTTCTAATTTGTCTTAACGCCATTACATTTCCTCCTTATTCTATCATAATAATTTTCTTCTTTTCAGTTTCAATTTAATACATCATCAATGGATCTATGTCTGATTGAATCTGTATTTCTTGGGTATTTAAAATACTTCTAAATTTGCTGATGCAGTAAAAACTATATTTCATTAGAAGATCTCTGTCATCACATTTTACAATAATTCTCCAGCGGTATTTATTTTTTATCTTGGATAAAATTGCAGGGACAGGTCCGAACAACTCAAATTTATCCTTCTTATTCAAGTATTTCATAATTTCCATAAGCTTATAAGCACTGGAAATAACAAGTTTTTCATTAGTACCGGTTATAAGGATCAAAAAAATATGTGTAAAAGGAGGATAATTAAGTTGCTTTCTTAACTCTATCTCCTTTTGATAAAAGGACATATAATCATGATCTTTTGCTGTTTCAATGCTGTAATGACTAGGATCATAGGTTTGAACCAGTACTCTTCCGGGAAGTTCTCCTCTCCCGGCTCTTCCGCTTACTTGTGTAATAAGCTGAAAAGTTCTTTCTGCAGAACGAAAATCTTGAAGATGGAGAGTTAAATCTGCAGCCAGGATTCCAACCAACGTCACATTAGGAAAATCATGTCCCTTCGCAATCATTTGGGTTCCGATCAAGATATCTGCCTTATGAGATTTAAACTGATCCAATATTTTTTCATATCCATATTTACCTTTTGCTGTGTCTAAGTCCATCCTTAACACCCTGGCATCAGGAAAGTGTTTTTTTACCTCACTCTCTACTCTTTCTGTTCCCACACCAAAATATCGTATATGGGATGAACCACACTGGGGACATATAGATGGAACCTTCAGTTTATCTCCACAGTAATGGCATTGAATAGAACGATTATATGCATGGTAGGTGTATGAAATGCTACAATTCTTGCATTTCAATACATATCCACATTTTCTGCAGGAAACAAAATTTGAAAAACCTCTTCTATTTAAAAATAGTATAGTCTGTTCTTTATTTTTAAGATTTTTTTCAATTTCTTCCTTTAAAGCAACACTAAAAATAGATCTGTTGCCTAATTCCAGTTCTTTCCTCATATCGATGATCTCTACTGACGGAAGTTTACTTTCATTTGCACGATGACTTAAAGTTAAGAGTTCCATCTTTCCCTGTTCACATTCAAAATATGACTCCAAAGATGGCGTTGCAGAAGCTACCACACATACGCCTCCAACCATTTCGCATCTTTTTCTTGCAACATCCCGGGCATGAAATTTGGGAGATATTTCTGATTTATAGGTATTTTCATGTTCCTCATCCAATATAATAAGTTTTAATGATGTAAAAGGAGTAAATACAGCCGATCTTGGCCCGATCATAACTGATACTTTGCCTTCTTTTGCCTTTTTCCACTGGTCATATCTTTCCCTTAAAGAAAGTTTACTGTGAGTAACAGCAACCTGGTCTCCAAAACGTCCTTTAAATCTTTCAACCGTTTGAGGAGTCAATGATATCTCCGGGACAAGTACAATGGACTGTCCGCCTCTTTTGATCACTTCTTCTATCAATTGAAGATATATTTCTGTTTTTCCGCTTCCTGTGATTCCATGAATGAGAATTGAATCTCCTTTTGAATGATCCAATTTACTTATGATATATTGTATCACATTTTTCTGTTCTTGAGTAGGAAGAAGAGGCTTTGCTGATTTAAAATCCATATGACTATATGGATCTTTATGAATTTCTACTTCCTCAATTTGAACAATGTTTTTATTCGCTAAAGACAGTATTGAAGAATTTGAGACTTGAAGAGCTTTTTTGAGTTCATTTACCGGTATCCAATCATTGATCATCAGCATGGATAATATTCTTGCTTGTGCATGATAGTTTTTCTTACTTTGATAGAGCTCTACAATATCTTCTAACTCTTCTAAATCCAAATCTTTATTAATAGAAATATATTTAATCGTATAACTCAATTCCTTAATCTTATCTTCTTCTTGTATCTCAATAATTCCTTCTTTAGAGAGTTTTTTGATATATTTGCTTGATTCTTTTCCAAATATATCATAAACATCTTCTAAGAGAATATATTTTTGCCGGCTCATTAAAAAAGAAAGGATTTCTGTTTCTTCTTTACTTCTTCTTTTAAAATCCAACAAAGCAGTTTCTCTCAACTGAGGAGCTATTCTTATAAAATATTCACTTTTGATTTTCATGCTGGAAGGCATTATAGTACGGAGGCAGTCAATCATCCTGCAGCCATAGTACTCTTTCATCCACTTTGCCAACTCGAGTAAATGTTCATCAAAAAATGGTACTTGATCTACTATGGAATAAATTTCTTTCAATTTATTAGAATCAATGGATGTTGTATTGCATAGTCCAATTACGAAACCTTCAACTTTTTTATTACCCTTTCCAAAAGGAACCAAAACTCTTATGCCTATCTCAATTTCATTTTCCATAGTTTCAGGAATGATGTAATGAAATATTTTATCCAGGCTTTCATGAGAAATTCCTATGATCACTTCTGCAATCATTTTTTCACCCTTTACTTTAACAAAAACACCCTTATGGGTGTTTTTGTAAATCCAATACTTCATCTAAAATTTTATGCGCTAACTCAATTTTAGTCATCAGAGGAAGCATCCTTTGCTCACCAGATTTTTTTACAATTTCAATTTGATTGGTATCATGTCCAAAACCAACATGATCTTTGAGTATATTATTAATGCAAATCATATCCAGATTCTTTTTTTCTAATTTTTCTTTTCCATATTTCAACTCATGATCACTTTCTGCCGCAAATCCTACTAAAATCTGATGTTTCTTTTTCTTGCCAAGTTCTTTTAATATATCCGGGTTAGAAACAAATTCAATTGTCATTGCTTTATCGCTTTTTTTAATCTTAGTAGGCCGCACTGTTTTAGGTCTATAATCACTGGGTGCAGCAGCTTTGATTACAATATCACAAGAGTCAAAGTATTCCAGTACTTTATGATACATTTCTTCTGTCGTTGTAACATGTATAACATTACAACTTGGTGGCGGTGTCAAATGAGTTGGCCCGGTAATTAAAGTCACATTTGCACCTCTTTTTATAGCTGCTTCTGCGATGGCATACCCCATTTTTCCAGTACTATGATTGCTGATATACCTTACAGGATCAATGGATTCTCGAGTTGGTCCCGCTGTAACAATCAGATTTTTTCCTTTATAATCCATCTGTCTTGAATTAAGAATTTGCTGAACCTCTTCAATAATTACATCAACATCTGCCAATTTTCCTATTCCTACATCTCCACAAGCCAGCCTTCCTTCTGAAGGATTGATGAAATAGTATCCTAATTCCTTTAAAGTTCTTATATTTTTTTGAACAATCTTATTGAGATACATAGCTGTATTCATAGCAGGAGCAAACACTACAGGCGCTTTTGTAGCCATAATGGTGGTTGAAAGCATATCGTCCGCTATGCCGTTGGCCACTTTACCAATAATATTTGCTGTTGCGGGGGCTATTAAAAATAAGTCTGCTTTTTGAGCCAAAGAAATATGTTCAATATCCCAGCTAGAAGGCTTCTCAAACATATCCGTTATCACCGGCTGATTTGACAGAGACTGAAATACTAAAGGTCTAACAAACTCTTGAGCTGATTTAGTCATTACAACCTGAACATTTATATCCTGTTTGATTAGACGACTGACGATCTCGCAAGATTTATAAGCAGCAATTCCACCTGTGACGCCCAGGATAACTGTTTTTTTACTCATATTGATCTCTCCTTGCGCATTTGTCATTGGAGTAAAGACAATTCTTAAGAATAAAATCGCCCTTCGGGGCGATTTCAGGTATATTATTGCTCATTATCACTATATTGGTCATTGTCAATTACATTATTAGTATTAACCATTTCGTTTTGGTTTTCAATATTTGCTGAAAGATCAACTTGATTCGTTTTAGTTTTAATAGTAACTTTTCCTTGATACAATTCTTCAACAGCAATTGAAACAGGCTTATTCACCTTTGTATTCACTAAAACTTTATCACCATCAACAATTTGTCGAGCTCTTTTAGCAGCTGCAATAACGATGGAATAACGGCTGGGTTTATATTCATCAGAACTGTTCTGTTTTATTTTTTCCCTTAACTGGATATAAGATGGGTAAAGCATTAAAATCCCTCCATTTTAATTTTCTCTATTAAATCTAAATTTCTATTTGCTTTCAAATGTTCCGCCTCTACAATAGTATGAATCTTTTCTGCTGCATCCTTTATTGAATCATTGACTACCAAATAGTCATATTTCTCAATCATATCTAATTCTTCCAAAGCTCTTTTAAGACGCTTTTCAATAATTTCTTCCTTCTCTGTACCACGACCCACGAGTCTATTTTTTAATTCAGTTAAACTGGGTGGAACTATAAAAATCAAAACAGCCTCAGGATTCGATTCCTTTACTTTTAGAGCCCCCTGCACTTCGATCTCCAATATTACATCCTTTCCTTCTCTCAACATTTTTTCAACATAAGATTTTGGCGTACCATAGTAGTTCTCGCAAAATTCTGCCCACTCAATTAACTCTCCCTTATGTATCATTTCTTCAAATTCCTGTTTAGACTTGAAAAAATAATGAACGCCATCTTCTTCTCCTACTCTTGGGGAACGAGTAGTTACTGAGATCGATAAAGCATATTTGTCATCCTTAATCATTTCTTTTACAATGGTGCCCTTTCCTGATCCTGAAGGCCCAGAAATAATTACAACAATCCCCTTATTATTATTCATTTCTAATCCCCTTTATTATTCATCGATTTCATCTTGTAAGCTATCTTGTTCTTTAAATGACAATCTATGCGCTACTGTTTCAGGTTGTACAGCAGACAAAATAATATGGTCACTGTCTGTAATAATTACTGCCCTGGTTCTTCTGCCATATGTAGCATCAATAAGCATTCCTCTGTCTCTGGCTTCTTGTATTACACGCTTAATAGGCGCTGACTCAGGGCTAACAATAGCTACTAACCTATTTGCAGAAACAATGTTTCCAAACCCAATATTAATCAGTTTTATGCCCATCATATTCCTCCTTAGTTTGGCTTATTCAAGATTTTGAATCTGTTCCCGTATTTTCTCAATTTCACTTTTTAGCTCCACAACTGAATGTGTAATTTGAAGATCATTGGCTTTAGACCCTATAGTATTAACCTCACGATTCATTTCCTGAGCCAGAAAATCTAATTTTCTGCCTACCACATCTTCAGTAGTTATTATATCTCTAAACTGAGAAATATGACTTTCTAAACGAACAATTTCTTCATCTATACTACATTTGTCTGCAAATAGCGCAACTTCTACTGCAATTCTATTCTCATCCAGAGAATGATTGGGAAGAATTTCCTGAAGTCTTTTTTCTAATTTGATTTTATATTCTTGTACCAAATAAGGACTTCTCTCTTTTATAACGGATAAGTGTTCTTCCAATTTTAAGCTTTTTTCCAGAAGATCCTTTTGAAGTTTACTGCCTTCTTTTTCACGCATTAAAATAAAAGCATTAAAAGCTTCAATTAAGGACTTTTCTAATAAGCCCCATAAAAAGTCCTTATCATCTTCTTTTTTATTTATTGTTATTACATCGGGAAATTTTGAGATCAGAGATACAGAAATATCGTCAATAACATCATTATTTTCTTTTATTTTCTTTAAAGCTTTAACGTAAGCTTCTGCCAAAGATTCATTTAACGATATTTCATAATCATCGCCCGAAGTACTTTCAAAAGAAATAAAAACATCAATTTTTCCTCTGGATATTCTATCCTTTAGAAAATTCTTTACATTTTCTTCTAAATAATTCATGGTTCTAGGCATACGAATATTAATATCACTGTAACGATGATTAACCGAACGTATTTCAACAGTAAATTTTTTCCCGTTTAAAACAGCTTCTCCTAAACCATATCCTGTCATACTACGAATCATTATTTTCAACTCATTTCTAAAAAACTTTCCTTTCTATATTTTTGTATTATATCGCACGATTTTATGTAAGTCAATAAAGTGAACTTTAATAGAATAATCCTCCTTTTAAAGTAAAATATTTAATGATATACTATCTGTGATATTCAAAGGAGGTATAGACTGATGGCACTGGACGGAATAGTTATTTCTAATATCGTTTATGAATTAAAAAAGCTTTTATTAGGAGGAAGAATTGATAAAATCTATCAGCCGGAATCCGATGAAATTGTTTTACATACAAGAGGAAAAGGGAGCTCTTATCGTTTATTGCTTACTTCCCATAGTAATCATCCAAGACTTCATATTACAAATCATAATAAGAAAAATCCCGAGTCTCCTCCAATGTTTTGCATGCTCCTTAGAAAACATTTATCCGGAGGAAAAATCGTTGATGTGATTCAGCCTGATTTTGAAAGGATCGTAGAATTTCATATAGAATCTTTAAACGAAATGGGAGATTTATGTATCAAAAAACTTATTATTGAAATCATGGGGCGACACAGCAATATTATCTTAACTGACAGTGATAACCGTATACTCGATAGCATCATCCATGTATCCAAAGATAAAAGTTCCGTAAGAGAAGTATTGCCCGGAAGAATTTACGTCAGGCCCCCTTCTCAAGATAAATTGAATCCTTTATTGGTGCCCGACAATGATTTCGGTAAATTTTTAAAGGGTACGAACGTAACAAAGCTTCAGCAAGCCATTTATAAGTCTTTTTCGGGAATCAGTCCTGTTGTGGCATCTGAAATATGTTACAGGGCTCATCTTGATCCCTCGCTTTACTTAGAAGAATTAACGGATGAAAATAGAAATGCTTTATCCAATGTGATGCAACATTTATTTAGTCTGATCAAAAATAATTCTTTTACGCCTCAAATCATTCTTCATCCGAATACCAATGAACCTGTAGATTTTTCGTCTATAGAAATGACTCAATTTCTTGATTACAAAAAGCAATCATTTGATTCCATATCAGAAGTAATCGAACTATATTATGCCGAAAAAGATAATTTATCAAGAATTAAGCAAAAATCCAATGATATTCATAAAATCATTCAAAATAATCTGGAAAGATGTTATAAGAAAAAAGATTTACAGCTTCAAAAGTTAAAGGAAGTTTCCGACAGAGAATATCTTCGGGTTTATGGCGAATTAATTACTGCAAATATTTATGCCATTTCAAAAGGAATGAATTCTTTTGAGACAATTAATTTTTATGAAGAGGAACAACCCCTTGTTACGATTCCATTAGATCCTATGCTTACTCCATCAGAAAATGCTCAACTCTATTTTAAGCAATATAATAAAGCTAAGCGTACCCATTTGGCGCTTATAGAGCAACTTAAGCAAACAGAAGAAGAGATTCAATATTTAGAATCCTTATTAACTGCTACAGAGTCCAGTACTGATGAAAGTGACATTAACGATATACGCTATGAATTGAAAGAACAAGGGTACATAAAAATGAGAAATCCAAAGCAGTCAAAGAATCAAGTCAAATCCAAACCTCTGCATTTTTATTCCAGTGACGGCTTTGATATTTATGTAGGAAAGAACAATCGTCAAAATGACGAGTTGACTCTTCGTTTTGCTTCTCCGTCAGATTTATGGTTTCATACAAAAGATATTCCTGGCTCCCATGTAATTATAAAAACTCAAAATAAAGAAGTTCCTCATACTACCATTTTAGAAGCTGCAAATCTTGCTGCATTCTATAGCAAAGCTAAAACTTCAAGCAATGTACCCGTGGACTATACACTCAAAAAAAATGTTAAAAAACCTAATGGCGCTAAACCAGGAATGGTAATTTACGATCATTACAATACGATTTATATTACTCCTGATAAGCTAAAAATTAAAAATCTCACTGCAAAAGAATAAACTTATAAAAACATAAACCACAATTCCAAGGGCAGTACCCTCTGAATTGTGGTTATTCTTTTAAACGACCAATTTCATCAATATATTTAAGCACAACATTCTTGTTAATAAGTAAACTAATGGATGTCATTTCTGAAATAATATGAAGAATAATAAGCAAAACAATAATTGGAATTTTATAATTCATATTGAATGAAATGGCACTTGTAAATCCAAGAGTATATCCCAATATGTTTGCGCCTACGTCTCCCAGCATATATTCTTCTCTTAAATCTCCTTTTATAATAGTCAATATGCTTCCAATCAATATAAGTGTCAGAAATCTGTCCGGTGCTTTTGAAAATATCCAAATCAAAATACTTATGATTATAAATATTTTCAATGCTCGTCCCGGCCTGACATCAAATAAATTCATAGTATTTATAAAAAACAAGATGATCAGTGTATTAAGCAATAAATCCATTAGGCTTATTGAAAAGGAAAAAGACACAAATAAAGCAGTTAATCCTCCAATAATCGCTTTTAGTCCACCGGATGTCAATTCTCCTTGATACATTTTGGACAAATGGCCTTTTAAACCTTTAATTTTGTTCTCTTCCACCAAATCATCAAGGATACCTGCAAAACCAATAAATGATAATCCAAATAAATACACATAATACATCATTGGTTGATCCGTAAAAAAAACAATAAAAGAAGATGAAACAACTGAAGATAATAACAGCAATATCCCTATTCCTATAGGTATTTCTTTTTTATTATAATTAACCACTTTTATATCATGATTATTTAAAAATTCAATTACAAAAGATTTCCATAAAATTGAAACAAAAAAAGCTATAATACCTCCTAATACATAAAGTATCATATGTCACCATCGATCCATTACAGTTTTGTATTTATAATATTTTTTTGCTAAAACACAGACAATGTCTATTAATTCTTTTCCTCTGTGAATGAATCCCTGAAGGTCTCTTCTGGTCTCTCTATGTTCCATCAATACAGGAATTTCTTTTATTTGTAAATTTTGATTTAACAGATCAATTGTCATTCCTATTTCCACACCAAAGCGATCCGGTATTTCAATGTTGGAAAGGACACTCCTAGCAAATACCCTTTGGCCGCAAATAGGATTTTGAATACTTTTCCCTGTCAAAAGTTTTACTCCAGTTTGAGCAACCTTCTTGACTATACCAAATCCACCTTTTATTTTAGGATCTGGGAAGAGGGCTATTGTGACATCCGCTTCATCATAATACACAGGTTCAATCAATTTCATAACTTCCTTTGAAGTATATCCTATATCTCCGTCTAAAAAGGCTATAATCGGATACTTAGCAATTTCCAAGCCTTTTCTTATAGCAGCTCCTTTTCCAGAATTCTGAGGCAAAGAAATACATATAACACGTTCTGATTGAACATCCATTACTTTTTCTCTTGTTTGATCCTTTGAGCCATCATCAACCACTATAATTTCTCCAATTATTTCCATTTTAGACTCAATAAGTCCTTTGAGGGTTGCCTGGATTCTTTCCTCCTCATTATAAGCTGGTATAATCACAGATACCTTTTTGTGCAATCCTTTCCCCTCTTTCTAACATAGTCTGAAAAAACCCTTTGCATCGATTAATTTAGAACCTACTAACATTCTTGTTAAAATAGTGCTGGACATTCCTTTTCTGTTTTTCTCCAGGAAGTCTATAATATTGTTATGACTGCCTACAGTTACGATAAATGATGCACCCATAAAATATGTCATCAATATAGCCGCATCTTCACTGGTTCCAAAGCAAAAATACTTTTCATACTCAAGATCAAGTTGCTTTAGACGTTCTTCTCCCGGACATATACCATCCCAATACCCATGAACAACAATATTTTTAACTTTTCTTAGCGTATCATCAGATACACTATCCATATCTCCAAAGACAATATCCGGTATACAGTTGATTTCTGCAAAGCCATCTGCCCCACCATCTACTCCGATCAAAACCGGATGACTTTTACTGATAAAATTTTTAAGTTTGACTAAATCGTCCATATAATGATGTCCTCTAATAACAATGAGTACAGGTCTATTACATATTTTCACATTAAGTTTTGGAGTCTTTCGTGGTAAAAATAATTGATTTTTTTCCTTCTTCATGTACTCTAATGTATTATCTATAAAAGAACTCATTTGATTCTGTATGTTTTTTTGAGATAATCGTTGATATATGTCACATTGACTTTTTGTAAATGGTTTTAATTGTATCTTTACTTCATTTTTGACTAATACATTTTTTTTAATGATAATTTCATCATTTTCTTTAATATATTTAAAAATATTATGATCTGTATTTTCATAGATAGGAATTTTTGCATCCAGAAGTAACTTAGGTCCCCGATTGGGATATCTCCCTGATATGAAATTTGACATATTAATAACAGCTTTTACCCTTTTGGAAGCTAAACTATACGCACAGGCATAATCTAAATCTTCATGATCAATAATTGCGATATCATTGGGCGTAATTCTCTGAATTAAGTTTTTTGTTTTGTAATCTATTTTCGCAACACCTACAATACTCATTTACTCACCCACTTTTTTTCTCGTCTTTATTTAGTATGGGTGATTTTAAAATAAATATAACAAATAAAAAAAGCTTTCCTGCTTTTAAATATAAAGTTTAAAAACAGGAAAGCTTTTTTTATGTATTATCCTACTTGCAATTCTAATCGCAAGCGATCAGCAATCAACGCGATAAATTCACTATTCGTAGGTTTACCTTTTCCATTATTGATCGTATATCCAAAAAGCTTATCAATTGTATCCATTTTCCCCCTGCTCCAAGCCACTTCGATGGCATGACGGATCGCCCTTTCTACTCTGCTGGGAGTAGTATTATAATTCTTAGCAATAGATGGATATAATTGCTTTGTTATTGAATTCAAAATATCCATATCATTAATAGCCATTATAATTGCATCTCTGAGATATTGATACCCTTTAATATGCGCAGGAATCCCAATTTCATGAATTACATTAGTTACTTCAGTTTCTAAGCTATGAGCAGAAGGAGCATAAGAGCCTTTATTGGAGTTTACACTGATGGATTTATTTTTTATAATTTCATGGTGTCCCTTTAACTGGCGTATGCGAGTAATAAGAGTTTCCATATCAAAAGGTTTTATAATATAATATTCAGCACCTAAATTTAATGCCTTTTCAGTAATTTTATCCTGTCCAACTGCTGAAAGCATTATATACAAGGGTCTTTTGGACATAGAAATAGAATTCAATTTCTCCAATACACCTATTCCATCCAAGTGAGGCATGATTACATCTAAAATAGCAACATCTGGTTTTTTCTCTAAAATAATGTCACATGCCTCTAAACCATTCGTAGCGATCCCAATAACTTCCATGTCACTTTGTTTGTTTAAATATTCTTCTAAAATATCACAAAAGTCTTTATTATCATCTGCTAACACAATTTGTATTTTACTATTCAAACAAATCCCCCCTTTTTTATTGTAAAGACTTTAGCCTCTAACTCATAGCCCTTCTCTGGACAATATACAGTTCATTCCTATTATAATGAATTGACAGAATAAAATCAAGATTGATTATTCACAAAAATATGCTCACAAATAAAATAGAGTATATTATTCAATTTTATTCCATTAAATCTTCCTTTTTAAGCATACTTTCAATAAAAATACCATAGCCTTTAGTAGGATCTTGGACAAAAACATGGGTAATAGCGCCTATTAATTTGCCGTCTTGTAAAATAGGACTACCACTCATACCTTGAACAATACCATTGGTTTTGTCAAGTAAGCGAGGATCTGTGATTTTTACAATCATACCTTTTGAAGCATCTTGATTAAATTTTGAAATTTTTTGAATATATATATCAAACTCTTCAATTTTATTCCCCGAAATATTGGAACGAATAACTGCTTTTCCTTCATGAATTTCATGCTGAAGACCAATAGGAACCGTTTCATTTGGAAGCATATCACTTTTATGCGGATCAATTTTCCCAAAAATGCCTTGTGTTGTATTGAGCTCAACACTTCCAATTCTTGATTCTTCTGTATCATAAATAGCTCCTGTGAGCTCTCCTGGAATGCCTTTTTGACCTTTTTTTATAGAAGTAATTTCTGCTTTCATAATTTTACCACTTTTAATAGGCATAAGCTTTTTTGTATCGATATCAGTTATACCATGGCCTAAAGCTCCGAAGGAATTTGAATTGGGATTATAATAAGTTATTGTTCCAATACCCTGGGTTTGATCCCTAACCCAAGCACCGATTTTAAATCGTTTATCTTCTTGGCTTTTAATAGGCTGAATACTGGCTTCAATGATTTCATCTTCTCTTTTTACTTTCATTTTCAATTTCTTATTATTACTGTTTTCTATAAAATCAATGAGCTGCTCTTTATTTTCTAAGGGCTTCCCATTAACTTCTAAAATTAAATCTCCTGATTCCAATACACCTTTACTTGGTTCATATACTTTTCCATCAATTCCATTTACATTTCCGGTTCCCAAAACCATAATACCATCAGTAGCTACATTCACTCCCACTGTCATTCCACATGGAACAACTTCCATAGGAGAAATGACGTCCACTTTAACGGTTTTAAGAGGAAGAACTCCCAGAAGTTTCAGTTTTACATCTAAAGTACCTTTTTCATCGGACTGAATAGAAAAAGGCTCCTGTAAACTAATATCGATATCCTTTTGGTCGATAGGTCTATTATTTACTTTTAGAACACCTTGCTGATCTGATACTATTTTAGCCTGAAGAGGTACATTGAATTTAAATTCATGTTCTCTTCCTGCCACTAATTGAATTTCTTCAGGAATATATAAAAATGATGCAATAAATGGGCTTATAAAAGCAATAAGAAATATAAATAATATACCTATTTTCAACGATTTACAATGTTTTTTTTTCCCAAATTTCAAGGTTCACACCTCGCCAGCATAAGTTAAGTTTAAAAGATTAATTTATTTATAATGGTTTATAAGCATAAATTAACCTTTTTAAATTGTTCTTATACCAGCCAAAAACTATTAAAAAAACCAAAACACAAAAAAACGTGCAAAAATTGCACGTATCTATAAAATACAAAATTTCAAAAAAAGGCTAATGTGAACTAAGTCATTTTATCCAAAATTGACTTTAAGTTCATCAGCCATTTTTTTCATTTCTTCAGCATTCTTTAAAGTAATATCTGTGATTGACGCACCACTGGTCAACCTTGCAAGTTCTGTGATGATTTGCTGATTGTCTAGAACTTGAACAGAAGAAATAGTTTTTTCATTCTCTACCTTCTTTTCAATTCTGTAATGCTGATCCGCCATGGCCGCTATTTGAGGTAAATGCGTAATGCAAATAACTTGATGCTTTCTCGAAATAAAACCCAGTTTTTCAGCTACTTTTTGCGCTGTTCTTCCACTAATTCCGGTATCTATTTCATCAAAAATCAATGTATCTATTTCGTCGATATCTGCCAAAACACTTTTTAGAGCAAGCATAATTCTAGACATTTCTCCTCCGGAAGCAATTTTTGAAAGGGGTTTTATGCCTTCTCCTGGATTGGTAGAAATCATGAATTCCACTTGATCCCAACCATTATCATTAAAATGTTCTTTTTGTGAAAAATGAATAGAAAACTTTGCTTCTTTCATTTCCAGCTCATGAAGCACTTTTTCTATACTGTTTTCAATGATTTTCGCTTTTTCTTTTCGTATATCAGATATCTTTTTACATAGATCAGTTATTTTCTTTTCTAACTCCAAATACTCTTTATGGAGTTGCTTTCGCTTTTCATCGCTATTAATTATAAAATTTAATTCTTCTTCTATTTTTCCCTTATATTCAAGAATTTCATCAATAGTATTTCCATATTTTCTTTTTAAATTATAAATTAAATCCAGTCGCTTTTCTGCATCTTGCAGTTCTTCAGGATTATGATCAATTTTTTCTCTATAGTTTCTTATATCTCTTGAGAGGTCTTCTAATTGAATAAGAAGGTTTTCAGCAGTTTCGTATGCAGGCAATAACTCTGAATCTATCCCTGACAAATCTTTTAAGATTTTTGACACTTCTCCTAAGTTATCATACGCTGATGAGCCTTTAAATGCATTATCGTATAAAAGAGTATAAGCATGATCAATGCCCTTAGTCAGTTTTTCTGAATTATACAGTATCTTTAGCTGGGATTGTAATAGCTCATCTTCATTTTTCTTTAATTTAGCATCTGAAATCTCATCAATCTGAAATTTTAAAAGATCAATTTTTCGCTCTTTTTCTTTTTCATCTACGATCAAGTTTTCCATTTGCTTTTCAATGGCTTTATATTCTTTATAATATTGACTTAGACGATTTTTATAGTCTTTTAATACATCTTTGCAAAACTCATCCAGCAATTCGATATGTTTTCCTACATTCAAAAGGGATTGATGCTGATGCTGGCCATGAACATCAATCAGCAAATTGGAAACTTGACGTAACATTCCAAGGGTTACTGTCTGCCCATTGATACGGCATATGTTTCGTCCCGTTTGATTAATCGATCTTGATATAAGTAAATATCTGTCTTCTTCCAAATGAATTCCCATATCTTTTAGTAAATCCACCGCTTCATCTTTTCTTAAAAAGAAAAGAAGTTCTACAAGGGCATTGCTTTCTCCGGATCTGATCATTTCTTTGGAAGTTCTTTCTCCTAAAGCAAAATTAATAGAATCGATTAAGATAGACTTACCCGCACCTGTTTCACCAGTCAAAATATTCAAACATTCATCAAAATCCAATGTTATTTCATCAATTAAAGCTATATTTTTTATATATATGTGTATGAGCATGAAATTCCTCCTTAGTCCGAATTAAGGATACGATTCAGCTTCTCCATTAATTTAATTGTTTCATCTTCGGATCTTACCGCACAGAAAATGGTATCATCTCCTGCAATGGTGCCCACAATTTCTTGATAATGAAAAGCATCCATAGCTGCAGCTACTGCCATTGCCATTCCAGTAAGAGTTCTGATGACAAGAATATTTTGTGCCCGATCCATGCTCACAAATCCATCTCTGAAAACTCGTATAAATTTATCCGAAATTTGCTGCTCATTTTGAGTAAGAACAGCATACTTTTGAGTTCCATGAGGTGTTGGCACTTTAGTAAGTTTTAGTTCACGTATATCTCTTGAAATGGTTGCTTGAGTGACCTCATAACCTGCTTCTTTTAATTTTTCAGCTAATTCCTCTTGCGTCTCAATAGAATTGCTTCGAATCAATTCGAGAATTTTCGATTGACGCTTCACTTTCATATCTTTCACTCCTAGTTCCAACTATTTTTTTTCGTAATATATCGAAAAAACTATAGTTTGAGGTTTTTATCAAACTTGTTTGATATTTAGATTTTTGAATGGTTACAATATCATTACTTTTTAAGTGATATCCCATTTGTCCGTCTATGGTCAAAATGACATCACAGCCAAAATTTTCGCCAATCTGAACCTTTATGATATCTCCATCGGACACAACAATGGATCGAGCATACAGGCTGTGAGGGCAAATAGGAGTAATTACCATCATATTTGTATTAGGATCAAGTATTGGACCTCCAGCAGACAAATTATATCCAGTGGAGCCTGTGGGAGTAGAGATAATAATTCCGTCAGCTGGATAGTCATCTACAAAATTGTCATTGATAAATATCTTTAAATCTATAATCCTTGAAAGAGAACCTCTCGTGATCCCGATATCATTTAAGCAAATAAATTTCCGCTCGTCATTATGGCAGTCGTAGACGCTGGCCTCTAGCATCATTCTTTTTTCAATGTTGTATTCTCCATTTAAGACTTTTTGCAGCGCTTCTAAAGAAGATCTTTTTTCTACTTCTGCAAGAAATCCCAAAGTCCCCAGATTAATTCCAAGTATAGGAGTATCATAAAGAGCTGCATTTCTTGCAGCGCCTAAGAAAGTTCCATCTCCACCCAGAACGACTATAAAGTCAGAATCTCTATATAATTGATTTTCATTCTTGGCTAAATCAGAGCGTTGGAGAAGTTGTGCAGGAACTTCTAATAAATTGATCGTACAATTCTTTTTTTCGAGCCAGTCAAGAATCATCGCAGTATTAACTAAGCCAATATCCTTCTCAACATTAGGAAGTAAGCCTATCCTTTTCATTTCATCACCACATTTAGTTTAATTCATTATGTGCTTCTTGAACTGTCTTATTGATCAGCAATTCAACATTCTCAATCTGATCATCTATGTTATGTTTGCTAAAATGTGCCAAATATTCAATATTTCCCTCAGGTCCTTTTATGGGAGAAAAGGAAAGTCCTTTTAAATAAAGATTTTCTTTCATTCCATAATGAATTACATTTAAAATAACTTCTTCATGAATTTTAGGGTCTCTTACTACCCCTTTTTTTCCTACTTTATCCCTTCCTGCTTCGAATTGAGGTTTGATCAAACATACGATCTCACCAGAATCGATTAATAAATTTTTGACAGGTGACAAAACTTTTGTAAGAGATATAAATGAAACATCTATGGATGCAAAATCCCCCAATTCTTCTAAGTCGTCTTTGGTTACATATCTGATATTGGTCTTTTCCATGCAGACAACTCTTTCATCTTGCCTTAGTTTCCATGCAAATTGGCCGTATCCTACATCAATAGCATATACTTTTTTTGCTCCATTTTGAAGCATGCAATCTGTAAATCCTCCAGTAGATGCTCCAACATCCAGTGCAATCTTATTCTTAAGATTAATTGAAAACTCCTCTATTGCTTTTTCCAATTTTAAACCGCCACGACTTACATATTTCATAACTTCTTTTACTTCTATATTGGCATTTTCATCTACTTGCATTCCTGCCTTAACTTCTTTCATACCATTTACTAAAACTTGACCCGCCATAATACTGGCTTTTGCTTTTTCTCTAGATTCAAAAAAACCTCGTTTTACTAATAGAATATCTAGGCGTTCTTTATTCGTCATTCGCTGATCATCCTTCAACTAATATGTTCTTTATTGTCTTCTGCATACTGTCTGCATCTAAGTGATATGCTTTATATAATTCACTGCAGCTACCATGTTCTATAAATTGATCTGGAAAAGCAAAAATTTTAACGAAAACATCTTTAATGTTATGTTGGGCGAGAATCTGCAAAACATTGGAGCCAAATCCGCCTGTAATAACATTGTCTTCCATAGTGAAAATAAACTTATGTTTAGCGCAAAGATTAAGAATCATTTCTTCATCTATAGGCTTAATGAATCTGGGATTAATTAAAGAAAGTTCTATTCCTTCTGCCTTTAAATTTTCTACAATGGTTTTTGCAAATTCCATCATTTTCCCAACCGCAAGGATAGCTCCGTCTTTTCCATCAAAAATAAGCTCACTTTTTTGATATTGAATAGGTATTCTGTCTGAAGTCAATACATTTAGGGCTTTACCTTTGGGATAGCGAATGGCTACTGGCCCTTTTACTGTAAAAGCGAATTTCAGCATTTCTTCCAGTTCCATTTTATCGCAGGGTGCCATAATCGTCATATTAGGCATATGCGATAAAAAGGACAAATCAAAAATCCCCTGATGCGTTTCTCCATCCGGGCCCACAATACCTGCTCTATCAATTGCAAATACAACAGGAAGATTTTGAATGCATACATCATGAATAATCTGATCATAGGATCTTTGAAGAAATGAAGAATAAACTGCAAAAACAGGATGAAATCCGCTGGAAGCCAAGCCTGCTGCAAAGGTTACAGCGTGCTGCTCTGCAATCCCAACATCAAAAAATCTTTCGGGATATTTTTCCTGAAACCCTTTAAGCCCGGTACCGTCAGGCATAGCCGCTGTGATCGCAACAATTTTTTTGTTTTCATTGGCTAAACGAACTATTGCTTTTCCAAATACATCTGTATATGTTTCTTCCTTTGATATACCCAAAGCTTTCCCGGATTTTACATCAAAAGGTCCAACCCCATGATATTCACAGGGAAGCTTTTCAGCATGAGAATAACCCTTTCCTTTAATCGTTTTTACATGAAGAAAAATAGGCCCTTTCATCTTTTTTACCTTTTTTAGTACACTGACAAGAGATTTCATATCATGTCCATCAATTGGACCAACATAAGTAAAACCGAGCTCTTCAAACAAGGTTCCCGGCACTAATAAGTATCGTATGCTTTCTTTTGTTCTTTTTACTGTTTTTGCAACACTTTTTCCTATACCGGGTATTTTCTTTAAAATCTGATCAATATCTTCTTTTACTTCAAGATATACGGGTTCTGTTCGAATATTATTTAAATACTTAGAAAGGCCCCCTACATTGGGAGAGATAGACATTTGATTATCATTTAATATGACGATCAAATTGGTGTTGGATCTCCCAGCATTATTCAAAGCCTCAAATGCCATTCCCCCTGTTAAGGAACCATCTCCAATCACGGCAATAACCGAATAATTTTCTTTATTCAGATCTCTTCCTGCAGCCATGCCTAAGGCTGCCGATATAGATGTAGAACTGTGTCCCGTTTCAAATATATCGTGGACGCTTTCTTTCCTTTTGGGGAAACCGCTAAGGCCTCCTTTTTGCTTTAATGTCGCAAAGCTATTTTTTCTGCCTGTGAGAATTTTATGAACATAACTTTGATGTCCTACATCCCAGATGATCTTATCCTGGGGAGAATTAAAGCAATAATGAAGTGCTAAGGTTAATTCTACCACTCCAAGATTAGAAGCCAGATGCCCACCTGTTTGGGAAAGTGTATTAATTAAGAAATTTCTTATTTCTCTTGCAACAATATTAAGTTGATCTATGCTTAATTTTTTTAGTTTTTCGGGTGAATCAATTATATCGATGAATTGCTTCAAACTGCTCCCTTCTTTCTTTAAGTAACAATTTTATGTTTTGTCTTATTTTAACCTTTTACCATAGATGATTTCAAGCATAGAATCATAATTAAGAAAGAATAATGGGCGAACAATGTCCGCCCCTAACTACATACGAATCAATGCAATTACTATACCTAGGATCGCTCCCACAAGGACTTCGATAGGGGTGTGACCTAAAAGTTCCTTGAGCCTTTCTTCAAAATGTAATTCGTCATGCTCAATTTCTTCGATGATTTTATTTAAAACAGCTGCCTGTTTCCCAGCAGCTCTTCTCACCCCTGCTGCATCGTACATAACAATAAGTCCAATAACAAGACATGCCCCAAAGAAAGCAGAATCATAACCCATTTGCTCTCCCACTCCCACACACATGGCCATTACAAAAGCAGAATGAGAACTAGGCATCCCTCCTGAGCCAATCAATCTTGAAAAATCCATTCTTTTACTTTGGATAAGTACCAGAATCATTTTAGATAATTGGGCAACAAACCATGCTAAAATAGATGTTCTTAAAACTTCGTTTCTGAATATAGATTCAACTGCATACAAAGCTAATCCTCCTCAATAAGTGCGAGACATTAAATATTCTGACAACCAGAATAAAAACTGCCCTTTCTCTTTAAAAATTTCTAATTGATGTGCAGCATCTTGGGAAAGCAGTTTCACATATTCTTTTGAGGACTCTAATCCTTTTAAAGATACAAAGGTTGCCTTTCCATTTCTTTCATCGCTTTTAATAGGCTTTCCTAATTCCTCCTGGGTACTGATGACATCCAGTATATCGTCTTGAACTTGAAATGCCATTCCTAAGCAATATCCAAATCTCTCCAAGGCTTTAATTTCTTCATTTGATCCTTGCCCTAAAATTGCCCCTGCTTTTAAAGCAGCTTGAATAATTGCAGTAGTTTTATTCTCATGGATATAATGAAGGATATCTTCATCTATATTTTTATTTTCAGAAATTAAATCAACAACTTGTCCACCAATCATTCCTTTTACTCCTGCGGAAGATGCAATAATATCTATTGCATCAATAGCTTCCCAGGATTTATGTTTTTTCGCCGCTTTAATCATGATCTCAAAAGCTAGATTCAGGAGTGCATCTCCAGCCAGTATGGCCAATCCTTCACCATACACTTTATGATTTGTTAATTTTCCTCTTCTATAATCATCGTTATCCATTGCTGGAAGATCATCATGGATTAAAGAATATGTATGGATCATTTCTAAAGCGCAGGCAAATGGATAAATAATCTCTCCAACGCCTCCAACAGCCTCAAAAGCCGACATCATTAATACTGGCCTAAGTCTTTTCCCTCCTGCAAAAGAACTATATCTCATGGCATCATAAATCACTTTTGCATATCCTTGAGGTTGTGGAAGGAATTCTTCTAAATATTTATTAGTAATTTCTACTTTGTTATCCAGTTCCTTTTTAAAATTCATTGTTATTCTCCTCTATTTGATAAGGCTTTTCTATAAACTTTCCTTCAGCATTTTTTTGCAGCATCATAACCTGTTTTTCAGCTTCTTCCAGTTCTTTTGAACAAAGAGAAGCTAACTCTATTCCTTCTTTATAATAATTTAAAGATTCTTCCAAAGAAATATCTCCATTTTCCAGTATATCGACCAATTCTTCCAGTCGTTCTAAGCTCTCTTCAAAAGTTAAGCGTTTTTTCCTAGGCATTATCCTTCTCCACTTCCTTCCGGGTTCCTTTAACACATGCCTGAATGAATCCATCTTTCACTCGAATATTGACATCTTCATTGATTTTAACATCTTTAACGGATGAAATGGTTTGTCCATGATGATCCATAATAATAGAATACCCCCTGGTTAATGTATTTAAAGGGGACAAAGTCTCTAAAGTATTTATTGTGTGAATCAGATGAGTTTTATAGGTTCTTAATTTATTATTGATATTTTTATGAAGCGCTTGCTCTAAATCATCTAAGTCTTGCTGCCTGCGATAAATTAATTCCATAGGCTTTTTAAATATTACACGATTTTGCATGCCCAAAAGTCTGTTAGAATATAAAGAAATTCGTCTATCTATTAGCTGATTTAAGCTTCTCACAATATTGGAAACTTTAGAGATATATTCAATTCTTGAAGGAACAGCTAATTCTGCAGCAGCTGATGGGGTTGGGGCTCTAAGATCAGCTACAAAATCTGCAATTGTAAAATCTGTCTCATGCCCAACTGCAGAAATGATGGGAATCTTAGACTCATAAATCGCTCTTGCGACAACCTCTTCGTTAAATGCCCAAAGATCTTCAATAGATCCTCCACCTCTCCCAACAATTAACACGTCAGCTTGTCCCCATTCATTCATGGCTTTTATTGCTTCCGCTATACTTTTTGGTGCTTCTTCTCCCTGAACCAAAACAGGATAAATGACTAAATCTATATTAGGATTTCTTCTTTTTGAAATTTGGATAATATCTTTTATAGCTGCACCTGTCGGAGATGTAACTATTCCTATACATCTTGGGAAAGGAGGAATTGGTCTTTTATGCTCTTTTTCAAACAAACCTTCAGCTTCCAAATCTTTCTTTAGCTTTTCAAAGGCTTCATAAAGAGCACCTATACCTTCTCTTTCCATTTTATTGACATAAATTTGATATTGTCCGCTTCTCTCATATACAGAAACTGCCCCTTGAACCATTACATGTATACCGTTTTTAGGTTCAAAATTTAGGGAGTAAACACTGCTTCTAAACATAATACAAGAAATAGCACTGTTTTGATCTTTTAAAGTGAAATACATATGTCCAGAAGTATGCCTCTTAAAATTGGATATTTCTCCTTGCACCCAAATATTATTCAGAATATAATCCATGTCTATAAGGGCTTTAATATATTTATTGATATCAGATACGGTAAAGACTTTATTATTCCTCATAGGCAACAGCTTCCACAGAAGAAGAAATCTTTCCTAATACACCATTAATAAAACCTGGCGCTTCATCACTGCTGTATTTTTTCGCCAGTTCAATGGCTTCATTGATTGCTACACTTTTGGGAATATCATCTCTATAATACATTTCATAGATAGCAAGCCGAAATATAGCTAAATCCACCTTTGACATTCTTTCGATTTTCCAGCCTTTTGAATAACTGGATATCAGCTGGTCGATCGGTTCCAAATGCTCAGAAATTCCTTGAAGTTCATGTAAAATATATTTTTTATCCTCTTCTTTTATATGAGAATGTTGCTCAAAATATAAATCTATTCTTTCCTGCTCCTCATCAGGCTGTGCGAACTCTTTTTGAAACAATAAGGTAAAAATATGTTCTCTCACTCTACGGCGGTTCATTTTGTTCCTCCTCGAAGTTATTTCTGTATTCTCTGTCTCTACACTTAAATTAACCCTTAAATATAATTATATTTAAGGGTTAATTTTCCATTCCTTATTCAAAAAATTCATTTTCTTTATCTGAATTACCAGGTTTATTTTTTTCAAAATGAACACCTGTAATATTAAGATTTACTTCTATAACGGAAAGTCCGGTCATTGTTTCAACAGCATTCTTAACTCTTTTCTGAACATTAGCAGCAACTTCCGGAATCTTATATCCGAATTTGATTACAAGAGATAAGTCAATGGATACTTCACTTTCTCCAACTTCTACTTTAACGCCTTTTGACAGGTTCTTTTTTCCTAAAACTTCTGCAATGCCTCCAGCAAAATTACCAGACATCCCTGCAATGCCTTCCACTTCCGTTGCAGCTAATCCGGCAATAATTGCAATAACTTCATCGGCAATCTGAATTTGCCCAACTTGATTTATATCATTCATCGAATAAGTACTTTTCTCGTCCATTTCGATTCCTCCTACAGCAAAAGTAGATAAAATTCAAATGGTGAATTTTTCTTAAAACCATTATAACAGATTTATCTACATTTGCAAATTGGTTTTATTGTTATTTTAGCGGAATAATTTGAATTTTATCCACGTCAAATCCTGTAGCATTACGAACTATTTTTTCAATTTGAGCTATCTCCTGCTCTGTTAATTTTTCTTTATTCACTACAACATCCACACCATTATCATTGATTCTTACATAAACTTCTTTAAAACCTTTCGCTTCAATCATAGCTTCTGTTGCCGATTCTTTTTCTATACGTTTTTGAAGGTTTAACATTTCTTCAGCTGCTTTAGACTTTTTGTCTTTTTCTAAATCTTTATTATTTAATAATTGGGTCAAAATTTCTTTTTCTTGAGCTCTTGCTTGTTCTCTATCTAATTTAGCCTGTGCAAAATAAGGTGTATCTGTACTGCTGTTTACAAATACTGCAGCTCCTGGATCTTCGTTGTCAGCTGTTTCTTCTCCAGATGCCACCGCCAGAGAATCTTTATCAGTACTTGCTTGCTCAAAGTCATCCAATGCTAAAAGTTCAGGATCATTCGTTAAAGCTTCTCCAATGATTCCATCGGAAGGATCCGTTGTCTCCATTGTTTCCATAATCATAGCATCATCGGGAATACTGGATGTAACATCTAATTCTTCATCATAAACAACTTCTGCATCCTTCATTCGGCTGCTGTCTGTATAGTTGAGATATCCTGCAATTGCAATCATAGCCACCAATGCTGTAACAATAATTTGATTTCTTTTAAATACGAACATAATTAATCCCCCTTATTTATTATTCATTTTGAATACCTGTACTTTATGTGCAGGAACGCCAAGTAAAGTTTCTGATGCTGCTGTTAATTGCTGCTTTATCCTCGGATCGTCACCCCCCTCAGCTAAAATCAGAATCCCTTGAATTTCTGGTTGTTTTTCTTTTAATACAATGGGCTGGGTGCTTCCTGATCCTGTACTTTGCATAACAATTTTGCTTTGTACATCTTCGTTTTTTACTTCCCTGCGACCTCCCTGCTGATCTTCTTCATTGGTAATAGAATAAGTAGAATTAACATCTTCGGCGATATGTACTTCTCTTCCATAAGATATGGTAATCATAACTTTTACTTTACCTACTCCTTCCATCTTGGAAAAAATGTTTTCAATTCTTTCTTCCATAATTTCCTCATACGACTTATTCTCTTCGTAGGATTGATTGGTTTCATTGATGATTCTACTCGTATTGCTTGATTTATTTTGCATTCTGGATATGGTTTTTGGAATATCTGTAAATATTGTATTCCCTAAAACAATAAACAAAATTCCCATCCCTGTCAGAAAAAGAATATTGGAAATAATCTTTTTATTCTCTTTATGTAAAGATTTCAGCCACTCTTTTATTTTTTCCATTTGATTCACCTCTGTTATTTCTTTTGTACAGTAATATGTATATTATCACCGGACAAATTATAGAAGCTGATTAATAAATTTTTTATATTTTTTTCCAATTCATCTTCTTTGCGGGTCTGTTTTTTATTTTCCTTATCACTATGATTTATATTAATTTTTATAGGTTGAATGGGTTCTATTTCAGCAGTTGTTGAACCAGTTTCTTGATTTTTTATTATTGTTAGTTCTACCTTTTGAAGAATGCCATAGCTCTTATCGCTTTTATCTTCATTGACATAGAGTTTGATATTTCCAACGTCGACATTGGTATTGCTTTCAATCAATTTTTCAATTTGCTCCCCAAGATTGGATTTATATGTATCCAAAATAAGCTCTTCTTGTTTTGATTCAATAATACTGCTTTGCCTTGCAATACTCTGTCGTTCCATCTCCAGCTGATTGATCTCAACTAAATTGATAAATGTATCCTTATTGTCAAAAAAAATATAGGTGATCGGTCTAATAAGCATAAGCATTAAAACAAATCCCAAGATCATATGAATATATTTTCTAAAATGACTTTCAGGCATTAATATCTCAATAAGCGCTGAAAAAATAACAAAAAGTGCTATCTTTCTTATCCATTCTCCAATTAATGTAATCATCCAACCACCTACCTCAGCATTGCAATCATACTTCCTACTCCAACTAATATAGTTATTGAAACAATGAATAAAATATTAACAGTAAAAATACACGTAAATAATCTTTTACAGGCTTCTCCCATGTCAGAAATGCAGTTTACGATTCTTTTATCCGATATGGGTTCAATAAGGGCTGCTGCTATTTTGTATGCAAACAGAAACGAAAGTATTTTGATCACCGGTATGATGCAATAAATGCATAACAATATAATGGCCCCAACACCAATAGCATTTTTTATGAGAAGCGAACAGTTCATAACCACATCTACAGCTCCACTCAATGCTTCTCCAACGATGGGTACAAATGTACTCACAGCAGATTTAGCCGCATTATTGATGATTCCATCTAAAGCTGGGGCAGTAAGCCCATGTATACCCATAATTCCAACAAATAACGCAGCAATTCCTTTAAGAATCCAATCCGTGATTTGCTCAAAAAGTTCTTTCATTTTTTTCAGAACTTCTTTGCCTGAAAGAGAATTTACAACTCCGATAACAGCTATTAAAAAAATAGTTGGAAGAATAATGCTTTTTACAAACATTGAAATCGTCTGAACAGAAAATAAAATAATAGGTTCAAAAATAGTTCCAGAGGATACTCCTCCTGATGTCATCATTAAAGTTAGCAGTATGGGCAGTACGGACTGCATAATTAAAACCATATTCTCAATAGTGGATTGAGAAACTTCCATGGCAATTTGAAACGACTGCAAAAGAAGAATGATAAGAACGATATAACACACATAAAATCCAATTTGTGATGTGGATTTATTCTGAAAAGATTCAGCTATATTATTCAGTAAAGCACACAATATGGAAATTATAAGTAATTTTCCTATAAGACTCATGAATCCCTTTATTTCTTGAAAAAAAAGTTTCACTACTACTTTTGTTACACTGAGGATCGAAAAATCTATTTCTCCTTTAATAATTTTTCTTATTGTCTCACTAAAATCAAATTCCTCAAGATATGAATTGTCCGATTGCTTCTTAATCCTGTTGACGACTTGTTCAATGGATGAAAAATCTACTGTGTCCAATTGCTTAGTCCATATCTCTTCAACAGGTTTTGCGTAAATTGTTTGGGGAAAGATTAGCCAAATTAAAAAAATAATGATAATCTTTTGTAGGATTTTCATATTCACAACCCCTATGGAATAATTCTTGTTATGATATCCATTAAAGCAAGCATAACTGGTGCCGATACAGTTATAATCAACACCTTTCCTGCAAATTCAATCTTTGATGCTATTGAGGATTCTCCTGCATCTTTACAGAGCTGTGCGCCAAATTCGGAGATATAGGCAATTCCTAAAACTTTAAAAACAATTTCAATATAAATAATATCAATATCAATTTTTTCACTCATTCTTTTTACGATCTCCAAGACAATACCTAAACGATCAATAATGACTGCAAAAATAATAATTCCTGCTGCGATCCTAATATACATGCTCCATTCAGGATTTTGCTTACTCAGTATAAGACCTAAAATAACTGAAATGAGCCCAATAGCCACGATTTGACCTATTTCCATATCTTCATCCCCTAAAGCTGAAACAATGTTTGAACGGTTTGAAACAAGTCACTGATATATTGAATAATCCAAAAAAGGACAACAATAAGGCCTGCTAATGTTGTCAGCATTGCTTGTTCTTCTCTTCCAGATCTTACCAATACCTGATTGAGCACTGAAACTAATATCCCGACGGCAGCAATTTTAAATACTACTGTAATATCCATAAGTCTCCCTCCTATTTTTTCTAATAGAGCAGTATAACAATTAATAATCCGCTTAAAATTCCTAAACTTTTGTATAATCTTCCGTTTTTTTGATGGTGCAAATCTAACTTTTTCATCTCATCTTCTAAATATAAAATGCATAGGTCAATACTGTTTTTCTGCGTTTCTTTATCCAAATATCCCAACGCACTGCCAAAAGATAATAATATGGCTTTGTCTGATTTAGACAGATATGTATCTTTTATATGGAGTTCCACAGCATTTTCCCATAATTCTGCTGCATTAAATCCAGTTTTTTTACTCATTAACTGTCCTGCGCAAGCAAAAATTTTTCCAATATTGGAACCAATTCTTTTTCCCACTATTTCCATTGCCACAGGAAGAGGCGTAATCATATAATCTATTTCTCCTTTTAAAAAAATAAATGCCTTTTTCAGCGCTTTTAAATCATTCATTCTATATACTTCTAACTGATCAAGAAGAAATCCTATACAAGTAGTGCCAATGACAGTACATATAGCTCCTATAAATTTAATCAGCATAAAAATTGTCAACTCCCCGTTAATGATTTTAATGAACCTGCATCAATAATATTTTCAATAGTTCCCGGACCATTTCTATAACTTAGAATTACCATACGCTCAAAGATCTTTTTATCAATTAATTCTTTTAAAACTGGTTTTCGTTGAATATCTAACAATGAGCTGCCATGTACTGTGCAAATTAGTTTTACTCCTGCATTCATAGCATCTTCTATAGCATAAATCTCCTCTGATTTTCCAATCTCATCCACTGCAATGACATCCGGTGACATTGAACGAAGAAGCATGCGCATACCTTCAGCTTTTGGACAGCAATCCAAAACATCGGTTCTCATGCCTATATCATTTTGAGGAATGCCTTGATAACAGCCTGCAATTTCCGAACGTTCATCCACTACACCCACTGTAACACCATTAAACTTGGGAGGAATTCCATTGCTGATTTGCCGTATAACATCGCGGAGTAAGGTAGTTTTTCCACACCTGGGAGGCGAAATAATTAATGTGTGAAAGACGGTTTTTTCATTGAGTAAATAAGGAAGTAGTTTGCTGGCGCAGCCAATCACCTGGTGTGAAATTCGAATGTTCATTCCACCTATATATCTCATAGTCTTTATATGGCCGTTTTCCATGATCACTTTGCCTACTATTCCTACCCTGTGCCCCCCTTGAAGAGTAATGTAACCATTTCGTATTTCTTCTTCAAATGCATAAATGGAATAATCACTCATCATTTGAAGGGTGTCGGCTAAATCTCTGGGATCTGTTCTAAATGCTTGTTCAATATCTTTACTTAAATGTCCACCTAGTGTAATAAACCAAAATCCACTATCTTTTACAATCATAACAGGCTGGTTAGCTCTAAGTCTTATTTCTTGAATCCTTTGAAACTCCTGTTCAGATATTTTACAAAATAAATTTTTCAATCGAATGCCTAATGCAGACAAAATAATTTCTTTCGTGTTCATTGGATTCCTCCTTTGTTTGATCTTTACTTAATTGTATGAAGGGATGTCCATAAATATGACTTTTCAATGATTCATTGCAAAAGAAAAAGCCTGCAATAACTGCAGGCATATTTGAAATAGTAATTTGATTTTTTCATAAAAAAAGTCCATGGTTCTCACCATAGACTTTTGGTTTTCTTATTCTTCAGGATCTTCGTCATAATCAATTGCAACTTTAATAGGTTCATTACATTCCGGGCATATGAGCTGTTCGCCATTTTCTATCAATTTTTCCTCTATATGAATTAGCTCTCCGCAATTTGGACATTGATATTGGCAATCTTCATCAGAGTCCATTTGACATTCATCGTAAAGCTCATCGGTTATATCTTGAATATCTTCGATGGAATACGCTATATCCTCTAAGATATCAATCATCTCTAATAAAAGACGATTTTGCTTTACAGAAGTATCCAGCTCCATGCCGTCCGCAAGGCCTTTTAAGTATGCAACTTTTTCATTTAATGATCTCATGGCGAAGCCTCCTTACTATAAATCTCTCCACTATAGCATTTACTAAACTCTAGAGAGATATTCACCCGTACGAGTATCTATTTTAATTTTGTCCCCTATCTCTACAAATAAAGGAACATTTACAGTTGCTCCTGTTTCTACTATAGCAGGTTTCGTTGCTCCTGTAGCAGTATCTCCTTTAAAGCCAGGCTCAGTACTAGTTACTTCTAATTCAACAAATAATGGCGGTTCTATACCGAATACTATTCCTTTATGGGATAGAATCTTAACCATATCGTTTTCTTTTACAAACTTCAATGAATCACCTAACTGATCTTCATTCAATGCAATTTGATCATAGGTTTCAACATCCATGAAGTGGTATAATTCTCCGTCATTATACAAATACTGCATATCTTTTCTTTCAATATGAGCCTTCGGTACCTTTTCTGTAGGACGGAAAGTTTTTTCCACTACTCCTCCGGATTTTAAATTCTTCAATTTAGTTCTTACGAATGCCGCACCTTTTCCTGGTTTTACATGTTGAAACTCAATGACAACATAAATTTCCCCTTCATATTCAATAGTTACACCATTTCTGAAGTCTCCAGCTGAAATCATATTTTTCCTCCTTAATTTGTTACTAAAAAACAACTTATATAATATATCTTGTATAGTTTAAACTAAAATTCGATTTTTTTCAATTATTTTTTTCCTTATACTTCAATTAGATCTTTTGGAGACCTTGTGAGATTCTCTATGCCCTGCTCTCTTACTACTACTAAATCTTCAATTCGTACTCCTCCAAAATCAGGAATATATATTCCAGGCTCTACTGTAATCACTGTACCTGGTTCAATAATCCCTTCTTCTGTCACAGAAAATCTTGGATTCTCATGGATTTCCATACCTACAGAATGCCCTAATCCATGGCCGAAATACTCTCCGTATCCTTGACTTGCAATATGATCTCTTGCGATCTTGTCAATTTCTTTACCTTTCACAAAAGGTTTTATTCCTTCTAAAGCCATTTTCTGAGCCATTAGGACTGTTTCATATATTTCTCGGTGCCTGTTACTTGCTTTTCCAATTACAACTGTTCTCGTCATATCTGAACAGTAACCTTTATAAACACACCCAAAATCCATGACAAGAAAGTCACCTTTTTCCAGCTTTTTATCCGTCGGTACTGCATGGGGTAAAGCAGAAAAAGCTCCAGATGCTACTATGGTACTAAAAGATAAATCAGAAGCACCACTTTTTTTCATAAAAAATTCCAATTCTAAGGCAACTTCTCTTTCGCTTACTCCTTCTTTTAAAAAAGGAAGGATATGACTAAATGCCTGATCTGCTATTCTGGCAGCTTCTCTAATTAAAGCAATCTCATTTTCATCTTTAATTGCTCTTATTTTCTCAACGATTTTACTCGTTGGAATCATTGAAACAGATAAATTTTTCTCATATTCCTTATACTCATTAAATGTGACAGTTTCACTTTCAAAACCAAGGGTTTTAATATTTTCCTTCTGAATTAATTCATTAAGTTCTTTATAAAGTCCCCTTGTAGTATGATTTACAATTTGAAAATCAGGAGCCTGCTTTTTGGCTTGCTCTATATAGCGGAAATCAGTAAATAAAATAGAAGATTCGTTAGAAATAAATAAAATTCCTGCAGAACCACTGAATCCACTTATATATTTTCTGTTAAAGGGGTTTTGAATCAAGATTCCATCCAAATGAAGTGCGCTTATTTGATCCTTTAATTTTTTAAGTCTTTCATTCATACAGATTCTCCTTAGATGTCTATTTAATATTTAATTTTTTACTTAACGCCTGCATTCCTAAAATATAACTATATGCTCCAAACCCTGCAATCTGACCTATGCATACAGGGGCAGTTACAGAGGTATGACGGAATTCCTCTCGTTTATGAATATTGGAAAGATGGACCTCTACGGTAGGAATATTGATCGATGCGATAGCATCTCTAAGCGCATAACTATAGTGAGTATATGCTCCCGGATTAATAATAATGCCATCTACTTCATCGTAATAAGCTTGCTGTAATCTGTCGATCAGATCCCCTTCACAATTCGATTGAAATATTTCCAAACTTATACCCATTTCTTCTGCAGTTTTTAACAGATAATCATTCAGCTCATTAAACGACATCTCACCGTAAACACCTTTTTCACGAATCCCTAAAAAATTGAGGTTAGGTCCATGAATAACAAGTATTTTTTTCATATTGCTTTTCCCCTCATTCGTTCCAAAATAGAGACTACAACTTCATCTATAGATTTATTGTCTATATCTATTATAATATCAGAAGCACTTTCATATAAAGGACTTCTTTGCTTTAATAAACTTTTTATTGTTTCTAATTTGTTTTCAGTATTTAATAACGGCCTTGTAGTATCATATTTTAACCGCTCAAAAATATGTTCCGGAGATCCTTTAAGATAAATTATGATACCATTGCTTTTTAAATTCAAAATATTATTAGGATTTTTAACAATGCCACCGCCTGTGGCAATTACTGTATTTGAAGTCAATGCAATTTGTGAGATGATATCTTCTTCTAATGATCTGAACTGATCTTCACCATATTGTATAAAATAATCCGATATAGACATTTTGATTTTGCTTTCTATGAACTCATCAGAATCAATAAAAGAATAATGAATTCTCTGGGCAAGGACTTTTCCAGTGGTGGATTTACCGCTTCCCATAAATCCTATTAATACAATATTAGATTTGCTCATCTTAATTTTGCTCATGGCGTGGATTCATTTTTACAAACATGGCTGCCTTTGTAATCGCTGAAAGCACATCTACATCAAATTGCTGCTGAAGTGTATTGAGTTTGGTATAAAGACGACCTTTTGCTGTAACAACATAATGAGGCTTTAATGAATTTAAAGCAATAGCGGCAATATCCATCCTACATTTTTCGCAGCCACATGCACCTACATCTTTTACTACTTCATCTAATTGTGCAAAAACTAAATCCTCCATATAGTTTTTAATTTCCAACATTATAATTCCCCCTTATATTTTTCCCAAAATATTTTATATGATTTATGAATTAATTTTCAAACTTATCCAAATTAAATTTTTACTTTTCAGTTAACTTTCTGTATTTCATAGATTTTAACCCTACCTGTGCCCGGCATGACAGTTATCTTAACTTTAAAATTCTTAGATTTTAAATATAGATGTCCTCCTGAACCGGTTGTTCCTTTTACTGTAAATTTTATTTCTTTAGGCGTCGAAAATACGATCTCTTCCATTTTAATGTCAGGACTTAATTGTACTCTTTTTAAAGGAGTACCAAAAGCATTTGAAGATATAATATATAAATTCTGTGAATCATAAAATCTCAGCCAATATTTTTTACCATCTTGAATGGCTCTTTTTTGAGTGTAACGTATACTCATTTTTAACTCCTGAGCGGCATTCCTAAGTATCACTCTTTCTGGCAAATGAAAAGAAGGCATAACTATGCAGAGTAAAATAGAAAGAATACTTACAACTATGATCAATTCAATTAAAGTAAACCCGTTTTCTCTTTTCATATACTCCTTCTTTCTCAGGAAAGCAGGTAATCTAAAGGTTTAGTTCTTTTTTTAAACTTTGAAATAATAGATCAACGTAATTTTGAGGTACTATGATTTCGTTCCAAATTTCGTACGCTTTTATTGCCTGATAAAAAAGCATACCAAATCCATTAACAGTTTTACATCCTGCAGCCTTTGCCATTTTTAGAAACAATGTTTCCGAAGGATTATAGATCAAATCCACTGCAGCTTGTACCTGAGTAAAAAAAGTCTCGTCTGTAACTGGAGATTGGTCTTCTCTGGGGTAAAGCCCAACAGAAGTAGTCTGAATGCACACGTCAACTGGGAAATCCTGAACAATGAAATCAAGAGAGCCGGATTTAACGGGAACATTATAATAGCGAGAAACTGCCTGCGCAAGCTCTTGTGCCTTTTCTTGGGTACGATTAACAATCAAAATTTGCTTAGGATTTTGGGAAGCCGTAACCATTGCTGCAGCTCTGGCTGCTCCCCCTGCTCCAATGATCATTATGTTTTGCCCCCTGATGTTAATATCATTTTGCAATAAAGATTGAAGCAAACCTTCTGCGTCGGTATTATATCCAATATAACCATCTTTACTTCTCTTTAACGTATTCACTGCTCCTATTTGGTCGGCATATCCTTCTAATTTCAAAAGAAAGGGAATGACTTCTTGTTTATATGGAACAGTGACATTTAATCCCTGAATATTTAACTGATACGCACCAACTAACGCTTCTTTTAATCCACCAGAAGGAACCTCAAAAGGGACATAAATCATGTTATTCCCCAGCATATTTGCCAAGGTATTATGAATAATAGGCGATAAAGTGTGCTTTATAGGATGCCCTATTAAACCATATACTTTTGTACTTCCATTTATCTGATCTACATACTTCATTTTACTTTCTTCCTTTGACGCTCGTAAATTTTAATTACAATTCTTTCTAAACCTCTTTTAATTTTAGTAACCCATTCATCTCTTTCACTAACGGGAACAACCAGAATAGTTTTAATTCCTGCTTTATTCCCACCCCATACATCAGTAAATATTTGATCTCCAATCACTACAGTGTTATCTTTATCAGTATTCATTAATTCCATAGCTTTTTTAAAACTTCTGCTCTTAGGCTTTGAAGCCTTGTGAATAGCAAAGAGCTTCAGCTTTTCATTGAATTTGATTACCCTTTCCTCTGTATTGTTTGATACCAGACAGACTTTAAACCCATTGCTTTTTAATTCTTCAAAAAAATGAATGATTTTATCATCAGGATGGGCAACATCAAAAGGCACCAGGGTATTATCAATATCAAAAATCAGCCCTTTAATGTGATGCCTTTTTAATTCACTTATATTCAAGTCAAAGATAGACGGTATGTAATCTGTAGGAAATAACTGCTTTAACATTATGCACCTCTACTTATTATGTTTTAGTTTTCCTCAGCATTTTCTGCATTTTCATTGGATTTAATTTCTATAAACGATGTATTGGAATCCATAAAAAGATATTGAATTCCTTTAATCTTCGCTCCCTGTTCTCCTTGATCCTCTATAACAACCAGATATCTATAAATTATATCGGAATTCGTATAATCAGACAATCGTACCTTTGCAGGAAAATCAGCAAAATATTTTCTGATTTTTCTAGACGTATCAGGATGTACACTAACTTTTATATCCTCTTTATTCATACTTATAGATATTATATCGTCTTTAGCCGGTATGGTCGTTTTAGGAAATTGTTCCTTATATTTTCCCTTTTCCAACATAACGTAATCTTTTAAATCTAAATCTGACAACATCTGCTCAAACATATTATAACCTGTATCATATGCATATTGAAAGTATTGATATGAATCTTTATCCTGATTCATAAATTGATTGAAAAATAATTTAATTAAAGCTTCATCTGAAACTTGAGGACTTTCCAGATAAGGTACTCTTTGAAGAAAATCATTATTTAGAATATTCCTTCTATTTTCTTCTGAAATGTATATTTCTCCATTTTCTTTTAAACTCATCAAAGAAACTTTTTCATCTTTATTCACCAATTCTAAAATGTAAGCACATTTTACTTTTATTTCATCCTGATCTGACTCTTCTAGTATGGATTTATTTTCCTTTCTTGTATAGTAGTTTTTTTCAGCATTATAATTATATAATTGTATAAATTTTTCTTTAGAAATGACTTCCCCTTTTACAATAACATCTGTTAGAAGAGTATATCTGGGCTTATCTTCTTCAATGATTTCATAATTAACATCTTCGATATCAAGATATTTTATGATCACTTTTCCATTGACTTCAATGAAACGAGGAAAATGAATATTTGTTGTTAAAAACTGGTTTTCAAATTTCTCCTCTAATTCAGGCGCCATATATCCTTTTAAAAGTTTAAAAACATATTCTTTAATTAAAGCATATTCATTCCAATATTCATCATTTAATTTTTTGGGGTAGGCATTGAGTACAAGGATTTCTTCTTCCGAAACACTAAAAAACTGCCTGAAAAATTTTATCAGTTCATTTTTCAATAAATCAAATTCATTACCATAATCGGCAAGAAAATTTTCCTCATTATTTTCTTCCTCAGTGCTTTCTGAATTCATTATATTACTTATTTCCCTGGAAGAGGTACCTAAAACACTACAGCCTGCAAAAAGGGCCATCATCAGAATTACACTTACCCATAGTTTCACTGTTCTCTTCAATACTTTCACTTCCTTCATTCATCAATTTGCCTTAAAGTTTTCATTTCGAAACGAACGCCTTTGTAGGCTTGAGTATTTTTAATATCAATCACTGATTTAGAACTAAAATCCACCTTTTGAATGTTCTCAAAATCAATACTGGGTTTTAAAATCTGCACAACATCACTGGTATTCCCTAGATAATTTGTGAATCCTAAATAATCTAAAATCACTCTTTTCATTGAACGGTCCTGACATCTAATATCAAAAAAGACATTTGGATCGTATTCGATCTTTAAATCATTCTTAATAAGGATCCCTGCATATGCTCCCTTTGCTAATTCTTCTGTAAAAATCTGTTCTTCCATACCATCTCCATTCGCATCCTTTATTCTGCCTTTTGAAATCATGACGCCTGTAAATTTTTCTACTCCGTCAAACACTACTCTTCCATTAGAAATAATAAGACCATAAAATTCTTTTTTACTCGAAGTGTCTGCTTTAAGAGTAAGAGTTCCCGATCCTTTATCTATGATTACGGTTTTAATTGGTTTATGACGCTTATCATAAAAACTTCCTATATCCAATTCTTTATTTTCATAATAATCGCTATTGTATATATAAACAGGCTGATCCTCTTTCCATCCCATAATGGGGTCTAAAGCGTCCAATGGTTGTAATTTATTTACCACATCAGAATGATTACTAATGATATCACCATGAAATATCATTTCTACAGGAAGTGGGTGATCGGCAGAACTTGCATCAATACCTTTATAAAAAATATCTCTTTTAATAAACATATATCCTTGAATACCACGATAATTGCTCAGCAAATCGTAATTCGTTATTCCATCAATAAAATAATTCCTTTTATAAGGATTAATAGTTCTATCCTCACCTTTTAAAAATTCTAATCCGTTGCTTATGATTTTTTTAATCGTATAGCTGCTGCCTGCAAATATTTTTTCATTCCATTTAGAATTAATAACTCCAAGCGCACTTTCATCTACCTTTCCTCTATTGAACAAATTTTTCAATTCTTCAGGATCATCAAATAAAGAATGGTTCCTTATTTTTTCCGGGCTATAATTTTCAAGCGATGGATCAGGATTACCTCGATAAACTTTTCCTTCTGTATCCGAAGCATTCATTGCACTAATCATATATGGAGCATAAAAATAATTTCCTGCTGACTCCTTTAAATTCAATCTAATTCTGTTAGTATTAATAGAATTTTTGAATAATTTAAGATAAATTGGATCACTGTCAGGTGGAAAGGCATACGCATCTATACTGTTCACTTCTTCATAAGGTGCACCTACACTTTCATATAATGCACTAAAATTTTCCCCTTCATCAAAACTTATAAAAGCATTTCCATGAATAAATACATTCTTTCCTATGGAGATTTGAGTATTTTCTCCCATCGCATAGATCCCACTGGACTTATTTGGATCAGGATCTGAAGAATGAATATCAAAATTAGTGATGCCAAAGACACTTCCTGTAATCGTTATATCTGCCTCATTACCATTTCCTTTAACGTAACGGTCAATGGTAATATCATTATCAATGTATACATCTCCATAAATATTAATCTTTTGTCCTTCTACTCTATCCTTTAAAAATCTCTCAGTATTATACTTCCCGGCAGAATTAATGTACGGATAATCATCTTCAATCACAACAGAATTAGCAAATACATCCCCATGAACTGTAATAGCCGTGTCTCCATCATTTGGTTTCTTAATTGTATGAAGATTGGACAGTGTAATTACATCTCCATAAACAGTTAATCTGCCTCCGTGAGATACATAGATGCCTCCGTATTCCTCTAATTCTGGGTATACTTTTTTGCCGTTGCTTCTTACTACTTTATGGGGAGGAATATACCCTTTTGCCCGAATATCTCCCTCAATTATAACTTGTGCATCATTTGTAATAACCAAATCTCCAAAAGTTAATATTGGGCTTCTAAATGTATTAGGGATTAAGTTCTCATCCATCCATCTATATTCTTCCAAAAAAAACTCCTTATGGCCTATTAAATCAGAAATAACTATGTCTCCTTCTAATATGATTTTAGAGATTATTTCTGCTGAAAAAGGTTCTTTTTTTAAGGTCGCAGTAGACAATACTTTTAACCCTTCCACTTTTCCTGACTTTATTTTTGGTTTTAATTCCGCATGAACAACAGAGTAATTTTTTTCATTCTTAATGACATAATCAATCTCCATCAAAACCGCATCAGGTTCACAAATGGTATTTACTGTTATTGTTTTAATTGCTTTTTCTTTTAAGAGATCTTGGTATCGATTCAATAAAATAAATTCTCCTTCATAAGGGGAAGAATTACTGGGATCTATATTATATGTAAGTTTAGAATAATCCGGGCTTGGCATAAATTCTTCAAGATTTTTAGGCTTAAGAGGTGCAATTTCATTTTTTGCTTCTTTAGATGATTCTTCCATAAGTTTTGGCATTTCTTCTATAAGTCTTTTATTTAGTTGATCCACTATTTTCTCTGCCCCGGATTGAGCTGCATAGTAAAGACTGGAAGTATTTTTATAAGCTTGGCTCATTTCCATATGAAAAGAAGCTACTCCGGCAATTCCTCCTCCTATCATCAACATGCACATTACCAGGAGCATAACCAGAAGCAGCGCATTTCCTTCTTCTTTGATCCATAATTCTTTAATTTTCTTTTTCATTTAAACTAAAAACCCCCTTTTAATAGGTGGCAATACGATAATCGTGCGAATAAAGATCTACCATGTCTTTTAAAATTTTAGAACCATTCTTTTTATCTCTGACAACAATTCTGATGATATAATTATTCTGTGGAATTGTCTGAGTTTTTCGCTCTATAAAAATATTGCCTTCCGGATCATTCTGAATTGGAAAAATACCAATATTTTTATCCAGTTGGTTTACTTCATCTCTTCGATAAACTATAAATAGTACATTGGATTTCGTATTATTTTCAAGTCGAATGCTTAATTTAAATGCTTCCAAGTCTACTTCTGAGGCATCTAAATAAATCTCAACTCTATCATCAGATACTAATGGGACAGGAAAAGAAGATACATACCGAACTACAATTTTACAATTAAGAGGAACTGTACTTTCCTCCTGTAAATCCACCTGAATTTTGTCAGCTGGGTAATTCATTTTAATGCTCCAATTGCTTCCGTTGTAATTGAAATAATCGGCAAAATTGGGTACGTTTGTACAATTGTAAGGATTGAAAATACTAATATTAGAAGGAGAAAGACTTAATTCTGTAATGGTATCTGGCATAAGTGATGGTACTTCAATCTTTTTTCCTTCATCAATATGTACTAATGTAAGGACTTGATCAGCCATTAACTGATATTGTGTTTGATTTGTTTCTGTCTGCTTAATATAAACGTCATATTCATATTCTTTTCCGTTAAAAGCTTGATTAAATATACAATAGTCCGTATCATTAGAGTTTAAGAATAAGGCCAGCGACTTTGGTTCTTCCCCTTCTTCCAATAATTCACCGTTCATCAATCGTTTTTCAATTGCCTTCTTTATCTCTTCTGATAAATTCTGTGCCATAATGGCGGCTTCATAACAGCGTCTGCCGAATATAGCATTTTTTAAGGCACTAAAACTCATAGTCAAAATTGACAGAATAGAAAAAGAAAAAATAGTCACGGCAACCAGTACTTCAATGTATGAAAATCCCGGCTCATTTTCATCCTTAAAAAACTTACAAATTTTGCCCATACAACGAACTCCTCAAAAAAATACATTTATTGTACTATTGTCACTTGAATATTTTCTTTAATTTCTCCCGCTTTGATTTCAAATCCATTTTTGGTATAAATATGTATTTTGTCTAAGTAGCTGCCTTTTAGCAGTACTTGCAGGGGGTATTCTGTATTGTTTTGAATAAAAATACATGTATTGAGTTCCTGATTGTTCCGCATGGCCATCACTGTAGAATCTACAATAACTCTGCATTGATCTAAAACCATTTTCTTTTGGAAAGATTTTACCCCTTGCTCCTTTGTCTCAATAAAGTACTCGTATCCTGTAGGGTTAAGGGTTAAATAGAAACTTACAGGACTTATGGTTCTTGCTTGCAGCGTCGTATATTCTCCTTTATTTCCTGGTCCAACTATGTAAAAATTATCTCCCGAAGCATAAATATCTTTAACTGCAATTTTAAAGTCTTTTACTTTTAACGGTAATACATTATTTCCATGTGCAAAAGGATCTGAGGGTTTTAAATCAGATGATTTTTCTTCAATAATTCCCATTATCTGATTTTCAAATTTATTTTCGATCTTTGCCATGGGTTTAAAAGGGTTTTTATATTTGTACTCATATTCCATAAAATTATAATTAGAATTCTCCCTTTCTGAAGGATTTAACAAAATATAAGCCAATAATTCAATTTTTGCCTGAACTTCATCTTCTTGATACTCACTGTCTTTCCCTTTTTCCCTGGGAGTAATTTCAATCGTATTGATCACAAAAGGTTTTACCGATGCTCCTATTTGCTCAATGAAAACTCTTAAATCTTCGTAGCTACCAAACAGTTCTAAATTAATGAATAGCTCTCCATACTTTATAATCTCTTGATCCAAGACATCATTCGAAGGCACATCACTATTTTCCAAACTTTCGTCGCCTAAAGCCTTTTCAGTTGGCTCTTTTAACTCAATTTTTTCTAAAGTTAAATTACTAAGTGTGATAAAATTCTGTAACAAGACTAATTTTTGTGCTGTTTCATGATAAGGAATAATTTTCAGCTTGAAAGCATTGATACGGGTATCAAGATGAGAAATTTCATTTTGCAGAGAATTGACTTTTTTTAATTCTATATTTTTAAGTTCAAGTGTATATTTTGCATCTTTAATATCTGTATTGAGCTGCTTAATACGCTGTATTTGCACACATAATACATATTTATAATATAGAATTCCACTACCAATGATCAGTACTGCTGTCAAAATGATGAGTTCCAGTTTATTCTCTTTGAATTTCATCTTTTTTTGATATTCCCTCCTCATTCCTCATTTGCAGTGTTACTTCGTATTTTACAACTTGCAATCCATCAAAAGCCTTGTCTGAAAAATTATTTTTTGATTTTACTTCTTCAGTGCTTGTTTTCATCTCTACTTTTTCTACAAAGGGTAAATTAGAAAGTTGAACAACATACTCAGATACATGTTCTGCCTTTCCTGCATTGCCTTCGATTTTAATGACTTTATTATTATTATCAACTATCAATTTTTGAAAGTACATTTCTGAAGGAAGATATCCTGTTAATAGATCTAAAACTTTTATGCTAACTATGGATTCTTTTTTTATCTCATTTTCCAATTTCTGCATTGATTTTAGTTCTTCATTCTTTTGCTTCAATTGCTTATGGACTTCACTAATTACTTCATACTTTGAGTCTAATATTAGTGAATTGAGCTTTTTTAACTCTTGAGTCTTATTATTTATTATTTTGAAAGGTAAACTTATGCCCGAGATAACCAATAGCAAAAAACTACATCCTAAAGTTAAAAAAATAGCTTGGAGTTTTTTTCGTTTTTCTTCTAAAACATACTCTCTTGGCATCAAATTAATATCTTTCAAATCTATTCCCCCATTCAAGTACGTTTTATTAAACCAAGCGCATTTACAAGATAGAAAAAATCTTTATCAAATCCAGATATATCTTTTATCACAATGTCTTCAAATACATCAGCTGGTTTTACAGGAATATCTAACATATTTTCTATGTATTGAGCAATATTTTTAAAATAAGCTCCTCCACCTACGAGATAAATAATTTTTATCTTTTTTACATTGCTTCTGGAATAGTAAAACTCTAAAAAGCGATTGATTTCTTGAATCATCTGCTCTTCAAGAGCAGATGCTACCAAATCGTTTCCTTCAAATTCGTCTCTCATGAATTCCTTCAGCTGCTCCAATCCATATAATATAGAGCGACTAAATAAAATATGGCCTTCTGACAATATAGTAACCGTTGTGGTTTGTCCTCCAAGATCCAATATCATAATCGAAAATTTTTCATTATAAAATCCAAAAGACCTCGATGCAAATATTTTTGAAAGAGCATTAGAAGCAATATCAATAAATTTAGGTTTTAGATTAAGTCTTTTAATTAATTCCAAAGTATTTTTAATTATAATATTAGGTACAGCGACTAATAATACATTAAGCATTTTTCCTTCTTCGGTTTCTACTTCATTCAATATTTTAAAATCTGTCTGATAATCAGATACATCTATTAAAAAATAGTCATCTTTTTTGTAATCCAATATCATTCGAAGTTCTTTTTCACCCATAGGAGGCATCAGAACATTCCTTGTTATTACAGAAGTCCCTTGCACCATAATGGCAGTATTTTTTTCTGTAAAGTGTTTCCTTTTTAAGAGATTTTCTAAACTGTGCAATAAAGCATCCATATCCATAATAAATCCATCCCAAACGGCTCCCTTCGGCGTCGGTTCTATACCGTAATTTGTTAACACCAACTCATTTCGCTTTTGGATTCCTTGAACAGCTTTAATATTACAGTTCCCAATCTCAATCCCTAACAAAGCTTGTCCCATTCTATTACCTCCTTAATTTCATTCATTTAATAGGATGCTATTTCTTTATATCTGATAGAAACTTCTCCACTAATTTCATAAGATGGTATATCCTTTAATGGAATAGTTTTTATAGTTATTTTTAGATTTTTATCCATTAGCCCATCTTTATTGACATCCAATTCGGGATCTAATTGACCATTTTGATCTTGATCAAGAGAAGAAGGTTCAAAGCTAACAGATTGAATGTGATCGACCAATTCAATATCATTAAATTTAAGCTTATTTCCATTAAGACTAAATTCTACATCTCCAGCTCCAGAGGAAATATTGATTCCTTCTATTCCATCAATCTCCAATCCTAAGATAGTATTGGAGGAAGGATAATCAATTTTAATCTTTTGAGCTCTTCTGATCTCATCAATCATAAAATCTAATGCAATTCTTGCATTTTCAACAAGTTCTATCTTTGCATAGATTCTCTCCGAACTTTTCACTGTATGATTCATAATGTCCCATATACTTAGGGCAAGCACACTAAAAAGTGACATAGTTATCAAAATTTCTACCAAAGTTAAACCTTTTTCATTATGTAAAATTCGTTTAAATTCTGACATCCTCTCACCTACTTTTTTACAATATCCCTGATGTCAATTATAAGTTTATAGCAAAGACAAATACCAGCAAAAAATCTGATCTCCCCAATAGAGGGAAGCAAAAGTACCTAATACTAAAAAAGGTGCGAAAGGAATGGCAGCTTTTCTGTCTTTGATCTTAGTGGCCAAAAGAATTACCCCTATAATTCCTCCCAATAAAACTCCTAAAAAAAAACTCATGATTACGCCCCTAAATCCCAGAAACAAACCAATAACTCCCATAAGTTTCATATCGCCAGCACCCATGCCTCCCTGGGATATAAGTATAATAATCAATATCATCAAGGCCCCGGCTAAAAATCCTGTTATTCCATTTTGAATAGCCAAAAAAGAACGATTTATAATGTAATCAATAGTGATAAATATAGTTCCAAGCAGTATACCAAAAATAATGAGTTTATTAGGTATCATTTGGGTTCTAAAATCAATCACGGCGATCACTAATAACAGAGATGAAAATAAGGCATAAAACATAAATGAATAACTCAAACCAAATTTACGAAATAAAATCCAATAAATCATGCCATTGGCTAATTCAATTACTGGATATTGCATGTTGATCTTTTTCCCGCAATATCTACATTGACCTTTTAAAAATATGAAACTCAATAAAGGAATTAAATCTAAAATTCCGAGTTTATGCTGGCAATACATGCAATGAGACGGAGGAAAAATTATGGATTCTTTTAGAGGAATGCGAAAAACACATACATTTAAAAAACTGCCGACTATAAATCCTATCACTATAACAAGTAAATTCATTGAATTCTTCCTTTCGTATTTTCTTAAAAACATTTAGATCTCATAAGCAATATTCGAAAAGCAAATAAATTTTTTAGACATTTTAAATTGAATAAGTAAATGAATGCAAAAAATGAATTTTAAGATTATGAATGTGGAATTGAAAAATCAGTAGAATTAATAAATTCTCTCTCCTCACTTGATAAACCATTAATTGCATCGATCACATGTTGAGATGGCGTTCCGTCTTTACCAATAAAAGCTCTTCCTGTTGTTGCATCATATGAAAATGTTAACCCTTGTGTTTGAGGAACTGGTAAATGATCTAAATAATTCTTTGCTTTTAGTGTTGAAAGTCCACCACTACTGTTAGATGTTGTTCCGTCATGTTTAATTGATTCATTGCCTGCAGGATAAGAGCCACTTTCTGCTGCGTACAAAGCAATTTGCCTGTTAATTTCTCTTATGGAAGCAATATCAGCTTTGACTTTTGCCTTTGCTGTAGTTTGGTTAAAATTCGGAGCAATAATTGCACTAATAATCGCAATGATCGCAATTACGATGATCAATTCAATCATTGTAAAACCTTTTTCTTTTTTAGATAATTTTTTTAGCACTTTACACCCTCTCCCTCATTTCTCATAAAAATCTATTAAGATTAGAAACTGCCTATTTTCATCTTGCATTATGAGTAATCGATACTTTAAATTTGAGTTGCTAGAGTGAACATGGGCATTATAATCGCCAACATAATAAAAGTGAGGATGCCTCCCATTATAAGCGTAATAAGAGGCGATATTAAAGAAGTCATTTGATCGATGACTGTCTCCAGTTCTTCCTCATAAAAATGTGCGGTCTTGGCCATAACAGTTTCCAAAGAACCGGATTCTTCTCCTATACGAACCATACTTATGAGCATTACGGGAAAAAAATCAGATTGCTGCATGGCTGTGGCAAGACTCCCACCCTGTTTTATTTCATTTTTACATTGATCAATAACTTTCATAGCAACAGTATTTTGAACTACTTTTTCTAAAACTTCCATGGTTTGAATAATTGGAATGCCAGCTGCCATTAAACTGCAAAGGGTTCTACTAAAGTGAGTATAGATGATTTTTTTATTCAGATTGCCGAATAAAGGTACCTTTAATGAACACCAATCTAACCAGTACTTTACTTCTACGGATTTTTCTATATACTTAAACCCAAAGATCAGCAATATGAAAATAGCAAAGATAATAAACCATTTTTCTTGCATAAAATCACTAATGGTCAAGAGCGCTAAGGTGATTTTAGGAAGCTCTGCATCAATTTCATAAAACATCCCTACAAATCTTGGAACTACAAAAACCAGCATGCTTATGACAACGACAACCATTAAATTTATAAGAAGAATGGGATAAGTCATCGCTTTTTTGATCTGCCTTTGGATCTTCATTACCTTTTCAAAATGAATTGCCATCTGATCCATGACAGAATCTAAGTTACCACTGATTTCCCCTGCTTCAACCATATTAATAAGTATTAAGGGAAATGCTTTATGCTCCCTCATTGCTTCAGAAAGACCTCTTCCTTTCTGAACTTCTTCATGGATCTTTTGGATAATTCCCCTGAAAGATGCATTATTGCATTGCTTTCCCAGTGTATCCAAAGTACCTCCTATAGAAATTCCCGATTGAAGCATAACAGCAAATTGTCTGCAAAAAACAGCAATATCTTCTATTTTTACTTTTGGCCGGAACATAGACAGCTGACTTAAATCTGTATTCCAGATATTTTTCCCTTTAATATCCATTGGAATTAAATTTCTAGATAATAGATGATGAATTGTCTCTTCTTTAGAATCAAATTCTATCTCTCCTTTTATCACTGTACCGTTTATATCCTTAGCTTTATATGTATAAACAGGCACACATGACCCTCCTTATGGCATTCTCAAAAGTCTTTTGATATTTGTTTGATCCTGGGCATATCTTATAGCATCTTGAATATCTATTTTCCCTTGCTTATAAAGTTGAGCCAAACTCATATCCATCGTATGCATTCCATGTTTACTTCCCGTCTGAATCGTGGAATGGATTTGATGGCTTTTACCTTCCCGAATAAGATTAGATATTGCAGAAGTAGTTACCATAATTTCCGTTGCAACTATTCTTCCACTTCGATCTTTTCTTTTTATAAGCTGTTGAGAAATAACTCCTTTTAAAACATTAGAAAGTTGGATTCTTATTTGCTCTTGGTGATGAAGGGGGAATACGTCGATGATTCTATCCACTGTTTGCGCTGCTCCAATGGTATGAAGCGTTGATAAAACAAAATGTCCCGTTTCAGCAGCTGTAATAGCAATAGATATAGTTTCCAAATCCCTCATTTCTCCAATCAATATAACGTCAGGATCTTCACGAAGAGCCGATCTTAAGGCTGAAGCATAAGATTTTGTATCCGCTCCTATTTCTCTTTGATTTACAATACTCTTATTATGTTTATGGAGATATTCGATAGGATCTTCTAATGTAAGAATATGACAAGCTCTTTCACGATTAATCTCATCAATCATTGCCGCAAGGGTTGTAGATTTTCCGCTACCCGTAGGGCCTGTAACGAGAACCAATCCTCTTGTGTTTCTTGCTAATTCATTTATAACTGAAGGCATACCCAGTTCTTCCAGAGTGGGAATATTCATCGTTACAGCCCTTAATGCAGCAGCACAAGTTCCTCTTTGCTTGTATACATTTACTCTGAAACGTCCAACTGAAGATATTCCATAAGAAAAATCCACTTCCCCCTCTCTTAGAAAAATTTCCTTTTTCCTTTCATCTTTTAATAACTGCATCACTAAATCTTCAGTATCTTGAGGCATTAATTGCGGCATATCCGCTGATTTAAGTTTGCCATTGATTCTAAATATCGGCGGTACCCCAACAGTAATATGTATGTCTGATGCCCTAGCCTGTGTTCCAAGAGCTAATAATTGATCAATATTCATATTAACCTCCTACTCTTGTCCATAAGCTATTTTAAGAAATTCTTCGACAGTGGTTATTCCTTCCAATACATTTTTCCTGGTGTTAGACCAAAGTGTGTTCATGCCATATCGGATTGCTGCTTCTTTGATTTCATCTGTATTTGCGCCCTTTGCAATGAGTTCTCTAAGTCCTGCATTTAAAATCATAATTTCATGAACAGCCTTTCTTCCGTAATAACCAGTATTATTGCATACTTGGCAACCCTTTCCTTTGTAAACAACGGTTTCTGTTGGGACTTTCAATATTTCAGCTTCTTCTTTTGCTAAAGCAATGGGTATACTACAATGGCTACAGATTTTTCTAACCAGCCTTTGAGCAATAATACCTTGAACTGCGGTAGCCACCATAAAAGGTTCTACTCCCATATCAATCAATCGTGTCACAGAACTGGGTGCATCATTTGTATGCAAAGTACTCAGTACAAGATGCCCTGTTATAGCAGCTCTGACTGCAATACTACAGGTTTCATGGTCTCTCATTTCTCCAATCATAATAATATCCGGATCTTGACGTAGTATTGCCCGAAGAGCATTGGCAAAGGTAAGTCCGGCTTTTACATTCACATGAACTTGGTTAACACCATCTATCATATTTTCTACAGGATCTTCTACAGTAACAATATTTACATTAGGTTGATTCAATTCTCTTAATGCTGTTGCAAGAGTAGTTGATTTTCCGCTCCCTGTAGGACCTGTTACCAATATAATTCCATGGGGATTTTTCAAAAGCCTAGTGAACTTATCCAAATCTTCGGGATAGAATCCTAACTGCTCTTTTTTAAACTGCATTCCACTCCTATAGATTAAACGAATAACAACTTTCTCTCCATAAATTGTCGGAAGGACATTCACCCTCAGATCTAATTGATTACTTTCTAATGCTAGTCCTATTCTTCCGTCTTGAGGAAGTCTTCTTTCTGCGATATTCATTTTTCCTTGGATTTTTATTCTTGTAACTATTGCGTTTAATGCAGTAAAATCAGTTTTTAAAAGTTCTTGCAGTTGCCCGTCTATTCTCAGTCGAACTCGAACATATTTTTCAAAAGGCTCTATATGTATGTCACTGGCATTTCTCTTAATTGCCTGATCAATAATGTTATCAACCAATTGGACTGCAGGAGCATTTAAAATCTCTGCTTCACTTTGAAAGTTATGATCATCAATTGCCTGTTTTTTTATTTTTTCTTGCATATGCTTTTGAAACTTTTCTGCAATACTTGCTACTTTACTCGTTCCATACATTTTATCAATTGCACTTTTAACATCTGCAAAATTTGCAAGGACAGGTATAACTTCCATTTTGGTTGTAATGCGAACATCATCTAAGGCAAATATATTTAAAGGATCAGACATGGCTACGATCAAATGATTATTTACTGTTTTAATTGGAATCAAATTATGCCTTTTTGCTAAATTTTCGTTAATCATTCCAGCTGCATTGGCATCGATTATATATTGAGATAAATCTACATATGGGATTCCTAACTGAAATTCTAAAACTTCCATAAGATTTTTTTCGCTTACCCATCCTTTTTCAACAAGAATTTCACCTAACTTTTTCCCTGTTTTTACTTGCTCCTGTAGACCTTTTTCAAGCTGCTCCTTGGTAATCATATCTGCTTGAAGAAGTAAATCTCCTAGTTTTTTCTTTTTTCCCTTTTTCATTTTTATCACCGCTTTAAAATAAAATACCTTAAAACCTTAATATGTAATATTAGTAAATTTATGTAGATATCTATTTTAATTATGAACTAGTTGTACATAACTTTATACATTATTGCATTCATTTATTAAAAAATAAAAATGCTGAAAAATTATCAGCATTTTTACTCAAGAAGTTCTTCACTTAATTTTTTTATTGCTTTCTTTTCTATCCTCGATACATAAGATCTCGAAATCCCTAACATATCTGCTATTTCCCTTTGAGTTTTTTCATTTCCGCTTTCCAGTCCATATCTCATTTCTAATACATCTTTTTCTCTTCTTTTAAGGGCTGTTTTCATTTTTTGATATAATTTTCTCAGACGAATTTTAAAATCTACTTGGTCTAAGATAGATTCCGTATCATTGCATAAAATATCTATTAATGCGATTTCATTACCTTCTTTATCAGTTCCTATGGGCGCCTGTAGGGAAACCTCATTTCTTTGCTTCTTGGATGAACGAATACTCATTAAGATTTCGTTTTCAATACATCTCGCAGCATAGGTAGCAAGTCTCGTGCCTTTTTCTAAATCATAAGAAGATATAGCTTTAATTAAACCGATAGTACCAATAGAAATAAGGTCATCAATATCTTTATTTATACTAGTATATTTTTTTACAATATGCGCAACTAATCTCAGGTTTCTCTCAATTAAAATATTTTTGGCACTATCGTCTCCTTGTTTGTATAAATCTAAATAGTATTTTTCTTCTTCCTGAGTGAGGGGCTGCGGAAAAGATGAGTTCCCTGTAAAGTATGAAAATGCACATATGAACTGAAAGATTCCCAAAAGCAAAAAACACACCTCCGGAAAAGGTTCTTTTTTATTCTATGAATCCTTTTACAGAGATGTGCGTGTCTTAAACTTTTTTTTAATATTTTCTTCTGAATTTTTATTTAGTTTCCTCTGAATCTTTTTTCCTTACCAAAATATTCTTTTCAACAGGTCGAGATACTTTCAGACGGACAATTTGCTTAGGATGAGGAGCCGACCCTATTGGATTTCCTTCTTCATCCCATAAGGCTTCTATTTTTTGCTTAAATGAAGATTCTTTATAAGGAATAAATTCAATTTCATCTCCCACAGAGAACTTTGTTCTCTGTTCAATTAATGCGACTCGGGTTTCTGGATTATAATCTAAAACAGTTCCGGCAAAGCTATAACCCCTAATATAAGTATTATGGGTATAAATCTGTTCCGTCCCTAAAGGTTTATTAAAATAAAAACCTTTAGTATAATCTCTGTGACTAAATTTAGCTACTTCTTCCAGATAATATGCTTTTTTCGATTCATATAAATCCGGATCAGTAAAAAAATCATCTATTGCTTCTCTGTAGACTTTAACTACAGACCCTACATAAAAAGAAGTTTTCATTCTTCCTTCTATTTTAAAACTGTCAATTCCTGCTTTGACAAGTTCCGGAATATGATCAATCATGCATAAATCTTTAGAATTGTAGATGTAAGTACCTCTTTCAGTTTCTTCTATAGGCATATATTGTCCTGGCCTTGTTTCTTCTACTAAATGGTATCGCCATCTGCAGGATTGAGCACAATCTCCCTTATTTGCGTCTCTTCCAGTCATATAGTTACTTAACAAGCATCTTCCAGAGTATGAAATGCACATAGCCCCATGAACAAAAGCTTCTAAAGTTAAACTCAAAGGAGTTTTTCTTCGGATTTCAGCAATTTCTTCTAAAGACAATTCTCTGGCTACAACAATTCTTTCTACCCCTTGATTATGCCAGAACAATGCACTTAAATAGTTGGTATTATTCGCTTGTGTACTGAGATGAATAGGCATATCGGGAACTACTTGTTTGGCTATATGCAAAATTCCTGGATCAGCTACGATAAGAGCATCTGCACCAATAGATTCTAATTCTTTAAAATAGTTTTCGGCACCGATTAAATCCTGATTGTGAGCAATGATATTAGAGGTAACATATACATTCACATTATGAGCATGAGCATATTTTATTCCTTCAGCCATTTCTTCCATGGTAAAATTCTTTGCTTTTGCTCTAAGGCCATAATGATCTCCTCCAATATAAACCGCATCGGCTCCATAAGATACTGCTGTTTTTAAAACATCTAAACTCCCAGCAGGAGCGAGCAATTCGGGCTTTTTTTGAATATCAGTCATTATTTTCTTCCTTTCTGATTTTTTTATGACAGAGCGCCACTCCATCTCCCATTGGAAGTATGCAGGAGTCTAGCTGGGGATTATGCATGATTTCCCATAAAAAATTACGCATTCTTTTATGAATGGTACGCTGTCGTCTGGGAACATCATATCTTGATCTGGCAATCATTCCTTTATGAAGCACATTATCTGCAATGAGAAGGCCGTCGTCTTTTAGCAATCTGATACAATGAGGCAAAAATGTATTATATTGTCCTTTCGCTGCATCCATAAAGATCACGTCAAAAGGACCTTCTAAAGTGGGCAGCACTTCTTCTGCATCTTTTTCAATCATTGTGATGATATTTTCAAGATTGGCTTTTTTAAAGTTTTCTTTTGCAGCTCTCTGCATAATATCATATCTTTCTATAGTAATAATTTCTCCTTGTGGCTGCAGGTAATTACTCATCAAAATAGATGAATAACCAACCGCGGTACCAATTTCTAGTATTTTTTTCGGTTTTTTAATGGATAAGAGTACAGAAATAAGACTTGCCACTTCCTTTTGAATAATAGGCAAATCTGATACCATAGCTTCTCTTTCTATTTCTCCTAAAATTCCTTCTTTCTCAGGAATCATATCTCTAATAAAAGTATTGATATAGTCGTAATTAATTTCGCTCATTTTCTTCCACCTTTATTTATAATCATCATTAAAGACGAAAGAATGTTCTTTCGTCTTAACAATTTTCCTAAAATTTTTGATTATATTTTTGCTTTGCAAGATTATGCTCTTCTCCAGTTCTGGTAAATTCATGCTCACCAGTTTCTTCATCTTTCAATACAAAATAATAGTAATCATGTTTTTCAGGATAAAGCGCTGCTTTAATAGATGCTTCACCAGGATTGCATATAGGTCCAATTGGAAGTCCATTATACAAATAAGTATTATATGGTGAGTCAACTTCTAAATCTGAATATAGAAGTCGATCTTTTCGCTTGCCAAGGGCATACATTACCGTAGAACACATTTGCAAATTCATATTGCTTTCAAGTCTATTATATATTACTCCTGCAATCTTTGGACGTTCTTCATCCAATTTTGCCTCTTGCTCAATGATCGAAGCAATAGTTATAATTTGGTCCATGCTGTAGCCTAATTCTTCGGCTCTTTCATAATACTCCGGTTTTACAATTTCGTCAAATCTTCTAAGCATTTTACTAATTATTTCCGATGCTTCACTGTCTTTTCGAACTTCATAAGTATCTGGAAAAAGATAGCCTTCTAAGCGATTGTTTCTTTCAGGAATCATGGATAAAAAGTCATAATCATAATTGATTTCTTTAAGAGCCTCCATAAATTCATCTCTTTTTACTATGCTTTCATCTTCCAATCTTTGAGCAATTTTTTCAACAGTAAATCCTTCCGGTATTGTAACCTTTATTCCTTCTCGCTTGCTTCCTTCTGAGCTCAGTATTTTCATAATTTCTTCTTCATCCATATTAGTTGATAATAAAAAAGTTCCTTCTTTAAACTTTCCATCATATTTAAAATATCTGCTTTTCAACTCAAACCACAAAGCATTTTTAACTAATCCTTCTTCTTCCAGCATTTTTGCAATTTCTTTAGTAGTTGCACCTTGTTCGATGGTTATCTCAACTTCTTTAATACTTCTAGATTCTGGAGAAGGTTGATGAGCAATATCATAAGCATAATGAAATGCTAAATTACCTACAAAAGCACAAGCCAGGATCATTACCAATAAAATACACAAATTGATAATGCCTTTTGTCAGATGCGTAACTATCTTTTTCATTTTTCCACCCTATTCTGATTAAATCTATAATCATTATACAACATTTACTATTTTAATCAACTTAAAACTATAAGAATATTTAAAAAGGACACATGTGATCATGTATCCTTACCAAAAAATAATGCTTTTATTATGAATTTAAAAAGTCCAGATTAAAATCTATAGACTCACTAATACTCTTATATATTTCAAGGATCATTTCGCTTAAATTTATTTCCGCCTGAATAAAAGAAGAAATATCAGAGTCCATCATCAAAGAGGAATACATATCTTGGATCATTTTATAGTTTTCTTGTGAAGGAGTGGAATGATTTAAATTTTGTGATTCAAATTTAAATCTTTGACTTCTAAATTCATTGAGTCTCTTCATAGCTTCATCATCTTGTTCCAATTTTTCTTTTATATCTTTATAGGCTTTATACTGATTGCTTTCATATATCGCATCTATTAGCATACGAACTGCTTCATTAACATTCGCCATAATTGCAGCCCCCTACTTAGATCAAACCTCCATAATAATAGGCAGTATCATAGGACTTCTTTTTGTCTGTTGCCATAAAAAATCTTTTAAAGTATCCTTAATTAAGCTTTTTATTTGTGACCATTCTGTAATTTGCTTTTGCTCACACTGATTCAAAGACTGTTTAACCACATTTCTTGCTTCATCCATTAAGTCTTCAGATTCTCTGACATAGACAAATCCTCTCGAAATAATATCTGGCCCAGAAATCACTGTATTGGATGCTTTATCTATAGTCACAACTACAACCAATAATCCATCCTGTGATAAATGTCTTCGGTCCCGAAGAACGATATTGCCTACATCCCCTACTCCTAAACCATCTACCAAGATTTGACCAGAAGGAACAGTTCCCGTGACTCTGGCAGAATCCTTAGTTAACTCCAGAACATCTCCGTTAGAAAGAATATGAATGTTTTCTTTAGGCATCCCTAACATCATAGCCAATTCAGCATGATGTTTCAAATGTCTGTATTCTCCATGAACTGGAATAAAATATTTGGGCTTTACTAAACTATGAAGCAGCTTTAGCTCTTCCTGACAAGCATGACCTGAAACATGAGCATCTTCATAAATTACATCTGCACCTTTACGGAACAATTCATTAATTACTTTTGAAACCGTTTTTTCATTTCCAGGAATTGGAGAAGAGCTTAATATAATCTTATCCCCCGGTTTTATTTCCAACTGTCTATGATCAGATGTCGCAATTCTGGATAATGCAGCCATAGGCTCTCCCTGGCTTCCTGTCATAATAATAACAATTTGATCATCATTACACTTTTTTATTTCTGAGAGATCGATAAGAGTATTCTCTGGAATATCTAAATACCCCAATTCACTGGCTGTTTTCACCACATTGACCATACTTCTTCCGATAACTGCAACCTTTCTGTCATGCTTATATGCGGCATTAATAATTTGCTGAACTCTGTCCACATTGGAAGCAAAAGTAGCTACCATAATGCGATGATTACCCACTTCAGCAAAAATTTCTTCCAATGCGTTCCCAACCGTTCTTTCTGACATTGTATAGCCTTTTCTCTCTGCATTAGTACTGTCTGCTAGCAACGCCAATACACCTTTGCTGCCCAATACTGCAAAACGTTGCAAGTCAATAGCATTTCCTTTTATAGGTGTATAATCTACTTTAAAATCTCCTGAATGAATCACGACGCCTACAGGCGTGTGTATAGCCAGTGCAACTGCATCTGAAATACTATGATTGGTTCTGATAAACTCAATCTTAAAAGGATCCAGATCTATCGTTTCTCCTGTAGATACACAATGTCTTTTTACAGTGCGAAGTAAATTATGTTCTTTTAATTTATTTTCAACTAAGCCAATCGTTAACTTTGTTCCATAAATTGGAACGTTTAATTCTTTTAAGAAATAGGGTAATGCTCCTATATGGTCTTCATGTCCATGGGTCAAAATAATACCTTTAACTTTTTCGGCATTCTTTTTTAAATAAGTTATATCCGGTATTACCAAATCAATTCCAAGCATTTCATCTTCAGGAAATGCTAAACCACAATCTACAACAATAATATTTTCGTTGTATTCAAAAGCGGTAATATTTTTACCGATTTCCCCAAGACCTCCTAATGGAATAATTTTTAATTTTGATCTCTTTGCTGCCAAAACTACACCTCCATTGATTTATGTAAAAAATCAGCATGATAAAAACAACATCATGTATCTACCATTCTAATATGTCTTTACTTATTTTATATTTTAGCCAAAAACTATTTTCTTATTAATGATATTTATACTTATTCTGAAGGCTTCATGCACCTTGAACAAATTCCATAAAATTTCACTTTATGATTTGTAATTTTAAAAATATAATTTTTTTCTATCTGTTCTTCCAATCCATCTAAAAGATCTTCTTCGACTTCAATAACCTTACCGCAATTCTCGCAAATTAGATGATGATGATGATGATCTTCTTCATTGGAGATTAATTCATATCTGCTACATCCATCATCAAAATTCAATTTGTCTACTATTTTTATTTCCTCAAATAATTGCACAGTTCTATATACAGTAGCTAACCCAATTTCTGGACAAGTTTTTCTTACATATTCATAAATTTCTTCTGTACTTAAGTGCTCCCCACTGTGCTCATTCAAAATATCTAATACAGCTCGGCGTTGTGTTGTTAACTTACAACCTTTTTGCTTTAATAATTCCTTAAAATCTATTCCCTTCATACGCATGTAGGCCCCTCCAATGAAAAGAATTATTTCCTTCTTCATAATATTGCCAATCCTGCAGCCAATAATTAATAGTATATTATCAAAAAAGGATTTTGTCAATTGATATCCAATATCATTAAAAATCTAGATCATAATCGTTATCCTCGTCCATAAAATATTGAGCAGCTCTTATTAATTCTTCTTCATCTTCTATCAATTGATAAACTGCTTCTTCATCATTTTCACTTACATCTTTTAAAATAAGAGCTTCATCTTCTTCTCCATCTTCTTCAACAGGTACAACCAATATAAAACGATCGCCATCTTTTTCTACAGCATCAATGATTTCAAATTCTATTTCTTCACCAGTTTCATCATCTGTAAGAAAAATTATGTTGTTCATTTCTTTCATAGTATAATCCTCCATTCTTAACATTTACTATCTAAATACCCTTGTAATATATAAACAGCAGCCATTTTATCAATTACTTTTTTTCGCTTGCTTCTACTTATATCTGCTTCTAATAAAATGCTTTCTGCTGCTTTGGTACTTAATCGCTCATCCCATAAGATCACTTCAATGGAAAACCTTTTTTCAAGTTTTTCCTTGAATTCCAAAGTTTTTTCTGCCCGAACCCCCAAAGTATTATTCATATTTTTAGGAAAGCCCAGAACAATTTTTTTTACATCATACTGTTCAATTAATTCTTTAATCCTTTCCATACTCTCTTTAAGATTATTTTCATCTTTTCTACGGATAATTTCTACCCCCTGGGCTGTCCACCCAAAAGGATCACTCACTGCGATACCAATGGTTTTTTCTCCGTAGTCCATACCCATAATTCGCAAATTTTTGTCTCCTCTCAAAACACACAGACTATTTATTCTGATTATATACATACAAATATGGAAATACAAGATATATCATACAAGTTGCACACATTACAATTCCTGAATCGTTAAAAAAAACTGCTCCACTCATAGCTCCTATCCATGAAGGGCCTACTTTTGTCATGATTGGATGTTTTATATCAAAATAAATGCCTAAAATAATCAAAGCAACTATTAAAAACTTTGACCACATAGAATATTTAATCAATTGCAAATTCATTGCCAACTTTCTTTTTATAACTTCGGCTATCAAGTAAGAATTACCATCTAAAAGTTGAGATATTGTCTGCCCTAGATGCGATTGATCATCAATAAAATAGCAGTCTAAGATAATCCACAAAACAGCAAATAAAAATAACGCTGCTATAATCGCATAATTAGTATATTTCCTTGCTTTGTTTCTATAATGATGAAAATAAAACAAAAGCATTCCTGACAAAGCAGCTAGCATACCTCCAAAATTAGCTCCCCATAAAGACATTCCTAATAATAAAATAAAAAATATCTGTAAACCCATAGAAACAGATCTGAAGTAACGTAATTCACCGATGGAATATAAAAACAAATAAAGATTTCCTATTATGATTCCTGCATACTCATTCCCTATGCCATAAAACCTAGCACCGATAACAGGATCATAACCTAGAAATGAATTTCTCATTAACGGAGAGCCCAATAAAGTATCCAAAGCAAATATCATTAGAAGTGTCCCGGAAGTCACTTTTAAAGTTTTTTGGCTAGAGATCATGTTCATGCCAAGATAAATAATAGTAAGTAAAACTATAATATAACTCAGCAATAAAACAACCATATTTTGAAAATGCAGCATCATCAAAACAGGTATCCATAAAATAGATAATATTATTGAATTATATATTTTTTTAACTTTAATACTACTCTTTTGATTAATTAATAAAAAAAACGCTGCACATGTAATTAATAATAAAGTATAAACTTTAATTACCAGTGAACGAAGGGAATTAATTTGCTTTATTTTTTCTAAATCTTTTATCATTACGGAAAATGCATTTTTACTGGAATGAATAGTTATCCCCTTACTAATCATACCGCTATAATCAATCTTTAATTGATTGAGTATTGTAGGAGCAATATCCAGACTCGTGATTATACCAGGTCTTCTAGTTGTATTTGCACTGACTAATCCTGGTTGTGGATTTGCACTGTCATAAAATAAAAAAGGTGTTAACTCTGAATTCTTTTCGCGGTCATAAGGACAAAATAAGTACAATTGAACTTTATTTTGATTTATAAAATCCAGGAGAAAATTTTGATTTTCCCTTGTATTATATAAATCCATTTCAATTAATATAATATCAGCCTTTTTTAAAATGTCCATATTGTCTTCTGAATACAGTACTTCAAAGTCTTTTGACTGATACGTGATTTCTCCTGAAGAATTTTCTATTATTTTTTTTATATTTGGATGATCAGAAAAAATGGCTGTAGAAAAATTAGATTGGCTTAACAAATCCCCCAATCCATTTTCTACAGCCCCCATATCATTGATTTCATAATAGCTCCATCGCCTGCCAGCATTAATTGTACCATAATGCTCAATGATTCTGTTTTTATGATTCGTTCTGATGCTCATAGATCCTATTGCACTCTTTGAAACCAATGAAGATACTAATGGAGAGTTAATTAAAACATCCCATGAGCCTTGAGATACAACTAACAATATAATCTTATTTTCTGCTCCATATACATTCATTGGAATCATCAAATACATTAGAAAAGTCAGAAAAAGAATCTCTAATCTCTTGTACATTCAACAAGAACTCCTTATTTTTTCTCGAGGTAATTTTTAACCAATTCTTCAAGTAATTCGTCCCTTTCTAGTTTTCGAATCATACTTCTTGCATTATTATAACTCGTTATATACGTGGGGTCTCCCGACAAAATATACCCAACAATTTGATTTACCGGGTTATAACCCTTTTCTTTCAATGCAGCATAAACACTTAGTAAAATATTTTGAATTTCATTCACATCTTCTTTATCCACATTAAATTGAACGGTTTCGTTAAATTGACTCATAATTTCACTCTCCCATAATATCTACATTACAAAATATAAAGAAGGATTTTAAAATATGATTGATTCTTATCTTATATATAAATATAAAGCCCTTTCTCTAAAGCGGTGTAACGGCTGCTAAACATAAGACTAAAATTACATACATCTATAATATATTTATATGATAATACAAAACATGTCTTTATGCAAATCAAAATTCATTTTTATTTCTGTATTCAAAAAGAACTTATAATATTCCCTATTAAAGCATCATTTTTAACTTCTTTAACTTCTACCTTAAGAATTTCATTTTCAATCTTTTCTTTTGAAGATGCAATCACTTTTAAATAGTTGGATGTATACCCTTCATATAAGTCTTTTTGGGGATCTATAGAATGTTCAAATAAAACTTCCAAAACTTTTCCCACATGTTTTTCTAAAAAGTTTCGCTGCAATTCTTCTCCTAGCAAAATCATCTGATGACTTCTTTCATCTTTAATTTCAGGACTAATTTGATTGGTCATTTTGGCAGCAGGAGTTCCTTTTCTTGGCGAATATTTAAAAACGTGAATTTGTGCAAATCCAATTTCCTTCACAAAATTATAAGATGCTTTAAATTCCTCTTCTGTTTCTCCAGGAAAACCAACAATGAGATCTGTAGTAAGGGCAATGTCTTCAATATTTTCTCTAAGTAATTCCACTGCTTTTTTATATTTTTGGGTATCATACTTCCTGTTCATTCTTCTTAAAGTTGCATCGCATCCACTTTGCAAAGATAAATGAAAATGCGGACATATTTTAGGAAGATCTTTTAGCCTCTTTACAAATTCTTCCGTGACAATAGAAGGTTCAATCGAACTTAAACGAATCCTTTTTAATCCTTCTATAGTATGCACCATTTCAATAATTTTTAGTAGATCCATATCTTCTAAGTCTTTTCCATAAGAAGCAACATGAATTCCTGTCAGTACAATTTCTTTGAAACCATTGTTCACCAAACTTTTTACTTCTTTTATAATGTTTTCCGGATGGCGACTCCTAATCGGTCCCCTAGCATAGGGAATAATGCAATAAGAGCAATATTGATTGCAACCTTCTTGAATTTTTAAATAAGCTCGGGTTCTTCCTTCTAATTGGCTTACCGATAATTCTTCAAAACTTTTCACATTCATAATATTATCCACTGCAGTAATCATCTTGTGCTCTTCTTCATATTTACGAATTAAATCGATAATTTTTGATCTTTGGTCAGTCCCCACTATAATGTTAACTCCTTCAATTGCCTTAACTTCTTCAGGAGCAGTCTGAACATAGCATCCAACTACTGCTACAATTGAATCCGGATTGACTTTTTTTGCTCTTCTAATCATTTGCCTCGATTTTCTGTCTCCAAGATTTGTTACTGTACATGTATTAATTACATAAACATCTGCATATTCATCAAAAGAAACAATCTCGTAATGATCTTTTTTAAATAGCTCAATCATTGCCTCTGTTTCATATTGATTTACCTTACATCCTAAAGTATAAAAAGCTGCCTTTGCCATTGCTTCACCTCATGTTAATTAGTTTAAGTTAAGATAACATTTGAACATCCATATAATTCCAATAAATGAACAATATTGATATAAATAATTTTAAAATATTGGTTACTCTCGATAATTGACAAAATTATAAGATAGAATTACTATGATAATAGGATAGTAATTAATAAATAAATATTCTTAAATTGGAGGTAGTCAAAATGAAATCCATTACGCTTTCTTTAAATTCAATCGAAAAGGTTAAAAAATTTGTTAATATCATCGGAAAATATGATGGCGACTTTGATTTATCTTCAGGGAGATATAAAGTAGATGCAAAATCTATCATGGGTATTTTCAGTTTAGATTTAAGTTCTCCCCTTAAATTAGACATTCATAACGACGATGTAGCAGATGAAGTTATTGCTGAAATTCAAAATTATATAGAACAGTAATAAGCAATCCACTCATAGGAGTGGATTTTTTTAATGTACGATCACCGTTTCAGAATTCTTAATTGCTTCTTCGATCATATTTTCGATATCTGTTAATGCCTCTTCTGATTTTTGAATATACTCTAATTTAGGTTTTGTTTCCGGATGTCTGGGCACAAAAATTGTGCAGCAATCTTCATAAGGAAGAATTGATATTTCATACGTGTCAATTTTCTTTGCAATTGAAACAATATCTTCTTTATCAAAACCAATAAGCGGGCGAAAAACAGGCAATGTTACAACAGCATTGGTAACGGCTAAACTTTGAATCGTCTGGCTTGCTACCTGTCCAACGCTCTCTCCGGTAATAAGAGCTTGTGCATTTTCTTCTTTTGCAATCTTTTCTGCAATTCTCATCATAATCCTTCTCATAATAATCGTTAATTGCTGATGGGGACATTTCTGATAGATTTCCATTTGAATATCTGTAAAAGGAACAATGTAGAGTTTGAATCTGCCTGTATAAGCAGCTATTTTTTTCGCTAAATCAATAACTTTTTGCTTTGCTCTCTCACTGGTATAAGGAGGACTTTCAAAATATACCCCTCCTATTTCTACTCCTCTTTTTGCCACCATCCATCCAGCTACAGGACTATCAATTCCTCCAGATAAAAGAAGCATTGCTTTTCCATTGGTTCCTAGAGGCATACCTCCAGGACCAGGTATTACCTTAGAGTATACGTATAAAGAATTTCTAAGCTCAATATTAAGTTTGATCTCCGGATTGTGAACATCTACTTTCAATTGATCTTCCATATTGGCTAAAATATATGCTCCAACTTCTTTAGAAATTTCCATCGAGTTCAGCGGAAAATTCTTATTTGAACGTCTTGATTCTACTTTAAATGTGTATTGATTATTTCCACAAACGGATTGCATATGATAAAGAGCAGTTTCTTTTATAGAATCCATATCAACTTTTTCATTCTTAATACCGACACAAATTCCTACAATACCAAATACTTTTGTGAGCTTGCTTAATACTTCATCTGTGTCAATATATTCATCTTCAGGTTCTATTAAAATTCTTCCTTGCTCTTTTTGAATATGAAAATTTCCTAAAGCTTTAATGCTCAATCTGATATTTTTGAGTAATGCATTTTCAAACAAATATCTATTATTTCCCTTGATTGCGATCTCTCCATATTTAATAAGAAAAATGTTTTTCATTTTTTACTTCCTCCTCGTTTAAATCTGCGAAGTGTAGGTACGATTTCTTTTAAGGCTTGTACACATTCTTCTACTTCATCTTCTGTATTATATTTTGAAAAACTAAATCTCAATGCTCCTTGTATTTCATCGTCACTAAGCCCAATAGATTTTAAAGTATCACTGGGTTGAGGATGATTGGAAGAGCAAGCGGATCCTGTTGAAACATAGATTTTTTTTGCTTCTAATGCGTGAAGAAGAACTTCAGCCCTGATGTCTTTAAACATAATATTAATAATATGGGGAGCACCTTCTTCTATAGAGGGGCCATTCAAATAAACATCTTCAATACTATCACTTATACCCTTCCAAAGAGCATTCTTTAAATGATATAAATGCTGAGTAACTTCATTCAGTTCTTTATATATATGTTTTGCTGCAATACCTAAACCTGCAATTCCCGGAACATTTTCTGTTCCTGAACGCATACCTCTTTGCTGGTCGCCTCCAAATACTAAAGGTTTTAATCTTATATCCTTTCTCTTATAAAGGGCTCCAATCCCTTTCGGACCATAAAACTTGTGAGCACTAATACTAAATAAATCAATATTCCATCTTTTTACAGGAATGATAAATTTCCCGAATGACTGAATGCCATCTACATGGAATAGAGTATTGGGATTGACTGTTTTTATGAGTTTCCCAATCTTTTCAATAGGTTGAACTGTCCCAATTTCATTATTCACATGCATAATACTTACCAAAATTGTATCTTTGCGAATTGCTTCCTTAAGTTGATCTGGATCAATATAACCAGATGAATCTACAGGAAGATAAGTAACCTCAAACCCTTCTTCTTCCAAAGATTGAAAAACACGCTGAACTGAAGGATGTTCAATTTCGGTAGTAATAATATGCTTTCCTAATCGATGGTATGCAAAAGCAGTACCACGAATAGCTAAATTATTGGACTCTGTTCCGCCAGAAGTATAGATCAGCTCATCTTTTTCAACTTTTAATAAAGATGCAAGGATATCTGTAGTATTTCTGATATACTTTTCTGCTTCAAACCCTTTCATATGAAGGGAAGAAGGATTACCGTAATCATCCTTTAATACAGTAACCATTGTTTCTATAACCTCTTGTGAAGGTCTGGTTGTCGCGGCATTATCAAAATATATTTCTCTCATTCGCATCACCTTTTTGCTCAATCACTAATGTGTAAATTTATTTTCAGAAAAAAACTGGCAGGATATCCTACCAGTTTTTTACCTTGACATTACATTGTTAATTGCTTGGAGCACTCTTGATTTTTCAAAAGGTTTTACAATAAAATCCTTTGCCCCTTTTTTGATGGCATCTACAACCATTGCCTGCTGTCCTAAAGCAGAACACATAATAATTTTTGAATCAGGACTTACCTTCAAGATTTCTGGAACTGCTTTAATTCCGTCCATTTCAGGCATCGTGATATCTAAAGTAACAATATCGGGTTTAAGTTTTGCAGCCATTTGGATGGCATCTATACCATTTCCTGCTTCTCCTACCACTTCAAATCCCTCTTCAGAAAGCATTTTTTTTAATACAGTGCGCATAAATATGGCATCATCTACCACCAAAAATCTCAAATTTGACATTCTTACACCTCTCCCATTTCGTACATCATAATTGATCCAAGGAATAGTCCAGCTGTTTCAGTGCGAAGAATTCTTTTACCTAACGTTATGGGAATAATTCCGTGTTCTCGTGCTATATCTATTTCGCTTTCATCAAATCCACCTTCTGGACCTATAAATATACCAACAGTTTCGCCATCAAAATCCCTTAATATATTTCGTAAATGATTATGAGTTTCCTTTTCGTAAGCAATTACTTTTAGGTCCATTTTTTCAGTTGTATGAATGGCCTCTTTTAAAGTAACAATTGGAGTAACTTCAGGTACGATTCCTCTTTGACTTTGTTTAGCAGCCGATTCTGAAATTTTTTGCCATCTCGTCAATTTAGTAGACTGTCTTTTTTCATCTTCTATCTTTATAACTGTTCTCTCTGTAATAACAGGTACAATTTTATGAATACCTACTTCAACAGCTTTTTGAATAATCAAATCCATTTTATCTGATTTAGTTAACGCTTGAAATAACGTTATTTTCACATTAGGTTCTGTTTCAGATAAATGGTACGAAAGAATTTCGGCATTAATGTTTTCTTTGCCTATACTTTTTATTATACACTCATAATCTGTTCCTTGTCTATTACAAATTGTTATTTTATCTCCACTTTTTAGTCTCAATACTTTTGAAATATGTTTAACGTCATCCCCATAAATAACTATATTATCTGCTTGTATCTGCTCGGGATTTACAAAAAATCTGGGCATAAATCTCACTCTTTCATTTTAGCTGCTAATGCACACCATGAGCCTTCCTCTAAGATCTCAACAATATCCAGTCTGTTTTTTGTCATTGCTTCTTGTACATCTTGAAGTCGTTCTTTAATAATTCCAGAGGCAATAAAAAAACCTTTGGGATTTAAAAAATCTAAAACAGATTCAGAAAGCTCAATGATTACATCAGCAATAATATTTGCGACTACAATATCAGCCTTTTCATTCACTACATCTAAAAGATTTCCTTCGTACACTTTCATTATATGCTCAACATGATTTGAGTTCACATTATTTTTTGCAACTTTAACAGCGTTGGCATCTAAATCTACTCCTATTACAGAAGAAGCTCCCAGTTTCGCGGAAGCAATTCCTAAAATTCCACTTCCACATCCTATATCAAATACAATATTACCTTTAGTAATATATTTTTCAAGAAGCTCCAGACACATAGCGGTTGTTTCATGAGTTCCTGTACCAAAAGCCATTCCTGGGTCCATCTCTATGATGATTTCACGTTCATCTGTTGAAGTGTATTCTTCCCAGGATGGTTTTATTACTATATTTTTTCCGATTTTAATGGGTTTATAGTATTTTTTCCAAGAATTTGCCCATTCTTCTTCATGTAAAACATCTGTCTGAACTGTTCCTTTTCCAACATCTAAAAATTGCTTAATATGATTCAAACTATTTTGAATTTGAATGATCTTTTCTTCATAGGGAGCATCTTCAGGTAAATATACTTTTATGAGCACTTCATTCATATCTTTGCTTTTTAACAATTCTTCATCAATATAGTCCCAATCGGTTTTATTCTTTTTTTCCATAGTCATGGTAATATCGTTAGGATCATCTATCTCTATAGTTGGAATACCTATATTTGTCAATGCATAAGATATTGCCTCTACTGCTTCACTTTTTGTACTTATCGTTAAACGAATCCATTTCAAATCATTCATCTCCTTGTTTTAATTCCCAAAGGCTTCTCCGAAAGCATCTTTTACTTTTTCAAAGAATCCTTTCCTTCCTTGATAAACCTCATCACCACTAATGCTTGCAAATTGTCTTAATAATTCTTTTTGCTTTTCATTTAACTTGGTTGGAACATCTATTTTAACTTGAATGTATTGATCTCCTCTTACTTTTGGGTTTCTGAGATGTGGAATTCCTTTTCCTTTTAAACGAAAAACAGTACCTGTTTGCGTGCCTTCTTTAATTGTATATTGCACATTACCATCCAGTGTAGGCACAATCAGATCTGCTCCCAAAGTAGCTTGAACAAAGGTAATAGGAATTTCACAATACACATCGTATCCTCTTCTTTCAAATATTGGATGTTCCTGTATATACACTGTAATCAGAAGATCACCATTTGGACCTCCTCTTTCTCCCGGTTCTCCCTTGCCTTGAATTCGAATACTTTGTCCATGATCAATTCCGGCAGGTATATCCACTTGAATTGTTTTTGTTTTTCTTACCTTTCCTTTTCCATTACATGTATGGCAAGGATCTTTTACAATTTTTCCTTCTCCATGGCATACATCACAAGTCCTTACACTGGTCATAGAACCGAATAAAGTATTTTGTGTGAATTTAACCTGACCTGTTCCACCACAGTGTCTGCACGTTTCGGGATGGGTACCAGGCTTAGCTCCGGTTCCATGGCAGGTATCACAGGTATCCCATAATGCTACATTTATTTCTTTTGCTATTCCAAAAGCAGCTTCATTAAATGAAAGCTGAACACTTACTCTGACATCAGCGCCTTTTGTAGGACCATTTCTTCTTCTTGAGCCCATTCCTCCAAACATGTCACCAAAAACGCTATCAAAAATATCTCCCATATCAAAGCCGCCAAAACCATCAAATCCGCCACTGCCTCCAGCACCATTCCCAAAGGCAGCATGGCCGAATTGATCATATTTCGCTCTCTTTTGAGGATCACTCAATATTTCATAAGCTTCACTTATTTCCTTAAATTTCTGCTCTGCTTCTTTATTATTGGGATTCATATCAGGATGATATTTCTTTGCTAGTTTCCGATAAGCTTTCTTTATATCGGCATCTGAAGCACTTTTATCTACTCCTAGTATCTCGTAATAATCCCTTTCTGCCAATTCAATCACCTTCCAATCTAACCAAACTACATACATTCCATCAATTGCACGAAATTAATTACTTTATTATATAGTGATCTGCATCTAAAATCAAATGAATTTGAAGCCAATAATTAATATACTTTAAAAAAGCCAAAGATGTTCTCTTTGGCTTTTTTAAATATTATAGTTCTTTATAATCTGCGTCTACAACATCATCATTAGATGGGTTCGCGCCCTGTGGATTTGAGTCTGGGCCTGCTCCTGGAGCCTGTTGCTGATATAATTTTGTAGAAATTTCATAAAATACATTTGTTAAATCTTCTTTTGCTTTCTTAAGTTCTGTAATATCAGAATCACTCATATTTTCCACATTCGTTTTTGCAAGTAAATCTTTTAATTTTTTAAGCTCAGTTTCTACTTTAGCTTTATCTGCAGCATCTACCTTATCTCCAAGGTCTTTTAAAGTTTTTTCTGTCTGGAATACCATAGATTCTGCTTCATTTTTGGTATCGATTGCTTCTTTTCTCTTTTTGTCTTGTTCTGCATATTGCTCTGCTTCTTTAATTGCCCTTTGAATTTCATCGTCACTTAAGTTGGTGCTTGCAGTAATTGTAATATGTTGTTCTTTACCTGTTCCAAGGTCTTTAGCGGATACATTTACAATACCATTTGCATCTATATCAAAAGTTACTTCAATTTGTGGAACTCCTCTTGGAGCTGGTGCAATACCATCCAATCTGAAGCGTCCTAAAGTTTTATTATCTTTTGCCATAGGACGTTCCCCTTGAACAACATGTATATCAACAGCTGTCTGATTATCCTCTGCAGTTGAAAAAATTTGGCTTTTTCTTGTAGGAATGGTTGTATTTCTCTCAATTAATTTTGTTGCAACCCCACCTAAAGTTTCAATTCCAAGGGAAAGTGGTGTTACATCAAGAAGAAGAATATCTCCTGCGCCTGCATCTCCTGCTAATTTTCCACCTTGAATGGATGCACCGATTGCTACACATTCATCAGGATTAATTCCTTTAAAAGGTTCTTTTCCTGTAAGTCTCTTAACTGCTTCCTGAACTGCTGGAATACGTGTTGACCCTCCGACCAATAAAACTTTATCTAGGTCTGATGGAGTTAACCCAGCATCTGATAAAGCCGTTCTTACAGGATTCATAGTTCTTTCAACTAAATCCGCAGTTAATTCGTCAAATTTTGCTCTTGTCAGTGTTATATCCAAATGCTTAGGGCCTTCTTGATTTGCTGTAATAAAAGGTAAATTAATGTTTGTAGTCGTTACAGTAGAAAGTTCTTTCTTCGCTTTTTCAGCAGCTTCTTTAAGTCTCTGCATTGCCATTTTGTCTTGGCTAAGATCTATCCCTTCTACTTTCTTAAACTCATCCACCAAATATTTAATGATTCTGTCATCAAAATCGTCTCCACCTAAATGATTATCTCCATTGGTTGCAAGTACTTCAATGACACCATCACCGATTTCAATAATGGAAACGTCAAAAGTTCCTCCACCTAAATCATATACCATAATCTTCTGCTCTTTTTCATTTTCAAGACCATAAGCCAAAGCTGCCGCTGTTGGTTCGTTAATAATTCTCTTAACATCTAAACCTGCAATTTTACCAGCATCTTTTGTAGCTTGTCTTTGGCTGTCTGAAAAATATGCAGGAACAGTAATAACTGCCTCCGTTACAGTTTCACCTAAGTACGCTTCTGCATCTGCCTTTAATTTTTGCAAAATCATCGCAGAAATTTCTTGGGGGCTAAAAGATTTGTCATCAATTTTTACTCTATAGTCGCTCCCCATATGTCTTTTTATAGAAATTACTGTTTTATCAGGATTAGTAACTGCCTGACGTTTTGCAGTTTCTCCTATTAATCTTTCCCCTGTTTTAGTAAAAGCAACGATTGAAGGGGTAGTTCTTGCTCCTTCTGTATTAGGAATAACAACTGGTTTTCCACCTTCCATTACAGCAACACAAGAGTTGGTTGTTCCTAAGTCGATACCGATTATTTTTCCCATATCAATTAATCCTCCTTATGATTCTTTATTAGTTTGCTACTTTTACCATACTGTATCTGATTACTTTATCTTTATAAATATATCCTTTTTGAAACTCTTCTACGATTTCATTCTCTCCAAATGCTTCATCTTCAATATGGGTTACAGCATTGTGGAGATTAGGGTCAAAAGTTTCGCCAACAGCCTTTATTTCTTCTACTCCCATTGAAGTTAAAATATCTTTAAATTGTCTATAGATCATTTCCATTCCTTGTAAGAAAGAATTAGATTCATCGTCTTTTTGAGCAGCACTTAAAGCGCGTTCAAAATTATCAATGACAGGAAGAATTTGCTCAATAGCACTTCTTACACCATCCTCATAAAGAACTGCTTTTTCTTTGATTGTCCTTTTTCTGAAATTATCAAATTCTGCCATTGTTCTTTGAAGACGATCTTTTAATTCATCATATTCTTTTTCTTTTTCTCTTAATTTATTCTGAAGCTCTTCAAATTTTTGAGAAGTAAGCTCTTCTTCATCTTTTTGCGCTTCTTCCTGAGTACTTACCTCTTCTTCATTGACGTTTTTTGCTTCATCATTATTTACTTCAATTTCTGCATCGTTTAATGTTTCATTTTCAACTTCATTGTTAAGAGTTCTTTCTTGCTCCACTTGCCCCACCCTTTTCTTTGTATTTTTATCCATCAGAATTGTTATTTAACAATTTATCCATATTGCTTGAAATATATGATAAAATTGAAACAACTTTTTCATATTCCATTCTCGTCGGTCCAATAATGCCAATGGTTCCTACTTTTCTGCCGCCTATTTCATAAGAAGCAGTAATTAGACTGCAATTTTTAATCTCTTCGATTTCATTTTCTTCACCAATAGTAATATTGATACCTTTGGATGCATTTTTAGTTAAAATAGACATCAATAGATCTTTTTCCTCTAATGTATGAAAAAGCTGCTTCGCCTTAACAATATCACTAAACTCTGGGAAATCCAACATGTTCATTGTACCGCTTAAATAAACTTCAGGGGTAATCTTAGTTTGAATCGTTTTAGCAACCGCATCGAGAATTGGATTTACAATCTCGCCATAGATGCCCATCTTTACCTTTAATTCTTGAATGACAGGGAGATTAATTTGCTCCATTGTCAAACCATTAAGAGAGTCATTCAGCATTGCAGACAACTTATTCAGAGTATTTTGATCTGCCGGAATATCCATTTTAATAACATTATTGGTTACAAGATTAGCGTCAGTCACGATAATAAGGATAATTGAATGAGCATCTAAAGGAATGAGCTGCATATGTTTGATCTTAGTTTTATGAATTACCGGAGAAGAAACGATAGAAGTATAATTTGTATATAATGATAATAACTTTGCTACTTCTTTCATAAGTATATCAATTTGATCTACTTTTTGCTGAAGTAATTGATCAATGATTTGCATGTTGACTTCATTAATGGACAGATGTTCCATTAACTGATCCACATACAAACGATAACCTTTATCCGAAGGAATACGCCCTGCCGATGTATGGGGCTGAATAATAAATCCCCATTCTTCCAGATCAGACATTTCATTTCTAATCGTAGCTGAACTTACACCTAATTCATATTTTTTAGAAATCGTTCTGGAGCCCACAGGTTCTCCTGTAAGAATATAGTCTTTAATAATCGCATGTAGTATTTTTATTTTTCTGTCATCTAAGATCATATTATCATTCCCCCTGGTTTGTTAGCACTCAATTACCGTGAGTGCTAACTTCAAAATTAAAATACCATCTTAGAAATGATTTGTCAAGATATTTATTCATTTTCAGGTAAAAATTCTGCAAAAACCATATTGGATACATCTAACCCTTTAGAAGTTAATTTAATAATGTCTTTATTACTTTCAACAAGACCTAACTTTATTAGTTTTTCAACTTTTTTTCCAAAAATCTCTTCAAATGAAATCTTAAATTTCTCATTAAATTTTTGAATCGATATTCCTTCCAACAATCTGAGTCCTAAAAACATATATTCAGCATATTGCATTGAAAGAGAAATTTCTTCTGCATCCTCTTTTAAAGTTGATAGATCTCCCTTTGCTTTAATGTATTGATCTAAATTGTAAGTATTATGATAACGTTCTCCATTATAGAAAGAATGCGCTCCCAACCCTATTCCAATATAGGGTTTATATGTCCAATAAACCAAATTATGACGGCTCAAAAATCCAGACTTTGAAAAATTAGAAATTTCATATTGCCTATAGCCCATTTTACTTAAATACCATCCGGCATAATGATACATCGCCCGATCTGTTTCTTCATCATTTAATTTAATTTTCCCCTCTTCTTCCCATTTTCCGAATGGTGTATTTTCTTCAATAGTTAAACTATAACACGAAATATGCTCAGGGTTTAAAAGCACAACATTTTTTAAAGTATCCATCCAGTTCTTCAAGGTTTGATTGGGCAAGGAAAACATTAAATCAACATTTATATTGTCAAAGCCAAGACTTCTGGCCAATAGATAATTTTGAATAAACTCTTCCACTGTATGAATTCTTCCTAGATCTTTTAGTAAATTATTTTGATACGCCTGAAGACCCATACTTAATCTATTGATATGGCATTCTTTTAGAACCTCAAGTTTTTCTAATTCCAGTGTTCCCGGATTGCTTTCTATTGTAATTTCAGCATGAGTATTAATCTTAAAATTTTGAAATAAACTCTGTAAAATTGTGCGCAACAAATGGGGGGAAAGAACAGTAGGAGTTCCTCCCCCAATAAATATGGTGTTAATCTCGTAATTTTGCAGCAACACACCATATCGACCAATTTCCTCTTTTAATGCTAAAACATATGCGGTCATTTGATCATTTTTATTGGCGTAAGAAGCAAAATCACAATAATAACATTTCGATTGACAAAATGGTATGTGAATGTATAAACTAATTTGATTGTCCATCTTTCTACTCCAATTTTAATACACTCATAAATGCAGATTGCGGAACTTCTACATTTCCGACCTGACGCATTCTTTTCTTTCCTTCTTTTTGCTTTTCTAAAAGTTTTTTCTTACGGGTAATATCTCCCCCATAACATTTAGCAAGCACATCTTTCCTCATTGCACTAATTGTTTCACGAGCAATAATTTTATTTCCTATGGCAGCTTGTATTGGAATTTCAAATAAATGTCTTGGTATTTCTTCTTTTAATTTTTCCGCAATCTTTCTTCCTCTCTCGTATGCTTTATCCGTATGTACAATAAAGCTAAGGGCATCAACAAGCTCCCTGTTAACCAAAATATCCAGTTTAACCAAATCAGATTCTTTATATCCTATTAATTCATAATCAAAAGAAGCATATCCTCTTGTCCTTGATTTTAAAGCATCAAAGAAATCATATATGATTTCATTTAGGGGAAGATGATAGGTGAGCACTGCTCGCGTCTCTTCAAGATAGTTCATTCCAAGATATTCTCCGCGGCGCTCCTGGCACAACTCCATGATCGCACCTATGTATTCAGTAGGAACAATGATCTCTGCCTTTACGATCGGTTCCTCCATATGTTCTATCTCTGATGGATCAGGCAAATCTGCCGGGTTGGACAATTCGATAACTTCTCCATTCGTTTTATAGACTTTATAAATAACACTGGGAGCAGTAGTCACCAAGTCTAGATTATATTCCCTTTCTAAACGTTCTTGAATAATTTCCATATGCAGTAAACCCAAAAATCCACATCTGAATCCAAAACCTAATGCTATTGAATTTTCAGGTTCATATACCAACGCCGCATCATTGAGCTGAAGTTTTTCAAGAGCATCTCTTAAATCTTCATATTTAGACCCATCTGCAGGATACATTCCACAATAAACCATGGGATTAACTTTTTTATAGCCCGGAAGCGGTACATCCGCAGGATTATTGGCATCCGTAATGGTATCTCCAACTTTAGTATCTTTAACATTCTTTATACTGGCTGCTATGTATCCTACATCTCCTGCACAAAGTTCATCCGTCATTATAAAGCGCCCCGGGCCAAAAAAACCTACTTCAGTAACATCAAATTCTTTGCCGGTTGCCATCATTTTAATTCTCATGCCTTTTTTAATGGTTCCTTCTTTAATTCTGCAAAATACTATGGCCCCTTTATAAGGATCATAAATAGAATCAAATATCAGTGCTTTTAAAGGCGCATCAAAATCTCCTGTAGGACTTGGTATGTCACGAACAACCTTTTCTAATACTTGCTCTATATTGATTCCGGCTTTTGCTGAAATCAAAGGAGCATCCTCTGCAGGAATTCCTATTATATCTTCTATTTCTTTTATAACATGGGAAGGATTGGCACTGGGCAAGTCAATTTTATTGATTACTGGTATAATTTCCAAATTATGTTCTAGTGCTAAATAAACATTTGCCAATGTCTGAGCTTCTATCCCCTGAGCTGCGTCTACAACTAGAATTGCCCCTTCACAGGCGGCAAGACTTCTGGAAACCTCATAGTTAAAATCAACGTGACCTGGAGTATCTATCAAATTAAAAATATATTCTTCTCCATCTTCTGCTTTATATACCAATCGAACAGCTTGTGCTTTGATGGTTATACCTCGTTCTCTTTCCAACTCCATATTATCTAAAATCTGCTCCTGCATTTCTCTTTCTGTCAACAATCCAGTTTTTTGAATCATGCGATCCGCTAAAGTTGATTTTCCATGATCAATATGTGCTATAATGCAAAAATTTCGAGTTCTTTCTTGCTTTGAAAGGGGCATTTCAAATGTTCCTCCTTAATTGATTAGAATCTTTAGTGCATATATCTAATAAAACCAACCGTTAATTTACAGTTGGTTTCATGGCATAACTATATCTATACGTCGTAATATTATAACACATGGAATCTCAACCCTCAATACCTGTTATTGCACCTTTAAGACTTCACAGAGAATTTTAGCCAGAGGTGCCATAGCGTTTCTGGCTTCCTCTACAGTATTGGTATTGGCTCCAACCTCGACTAATAATGATTTTGGAAGCATATGAAGACTATATCTGTAGGGTTTAATATATATTTTTCGCATAAGGCCCGGATAGAGCTCATTAGCCTTAAGCTGCATCTGCAGACTAAATGCCAAATTATCCATAAGATATGGATTAGGGAGACTGGTGATCTCTGTTAACTCGCCATCTTTCATGGTTTTACATATTCCGTTTACAAACATAATCTTTGCAGTAGGTTTACCATCGATTGTAGTTACTAATTTGCCCTTCTCAATGCCATCTCTATGTAAATCAATGAGCACTTCTATAGATGGGTTTTGCTGCAATATTTTTCGAATAGCTGGTTCCATTCTTTCATAGCTTCCATCACGCATGAGTTTTCCTTGCACAACATCATATTGCCCCTTATTATGCAAGACTCCTATACCATACTCCTCATGAAGTATTTTGGCAAGGACTTCGCCCAGTCCAACTACCCCATCATCTAATTGATTTGGATCGCCATCCGCATAGTGTTCCTGAGAATGGGTATGAAAAATAAGAATTTGAGGTTTATTAGATTGCTTTTTCAAAGAAATATTTCTGTTAATGAGCTCTGCAGCCGGAAGATCCACATAAGTTAATTTTAAATCTCCTTCGAAGTTATAAAAATTTCTCTGCAAAAAATTAATATCCCTAAGCTGTGACCCAGAATATTTTACACTGGTAGAAGCAAAAGGATCTTCAAAAACATCCGCATCTTCTGAATCTATTGGATAATAGTCTTCATCATTTGGTTGTACAATTTCATTATTGCTTGCATAGTCATCAAACATGCCATCCACTTCAATTACATTTTGCGTATATTGAACGGCATTACTGTTTATATATCTTGCAAGAGGGATAATTTCTTCCAATACAGTATTCATATTATCCCAGTCAATATCTGTAATCAATGAGAATATACTTTTAGCAAAATCTTTGACAGTATGTCCATCATTTGAATATCCATCGACATATGGGATAGTCTCTTCTAACACTTTTTTATACCATTCAGAATCCAGAGAATGTTCTTCTATTTCTTGTGTGATCATTGGAAATTCAGATCCTGAATTGATTTTTACATATTTGTTACCAGAATTTATTAATCTGCTTAAAAACAAACATGACAGCAAAATGATTACTATTGTAATTAATTTTGACTTAATTCTTCCTAAACTAATCGTATGAATTCTTACCAATGTAATGCCCCCTACATGATTATCTTAAGGTATATGCACTTTATATATCTTATTATCATGAAGGGTGCATTATGATTACTAATCATTATTTATACCTGTTAATATCTTTTAAATCTATTCCCGGATGAAAAGCTATATTGATTGCATTTGAGATAATATATGCCAGTCGATCAATTACAGCATCAATTTCCTTAGGAGTAACAAATAAATCTCCCACATAAGGATTTAAAATTTCCCGTATTAATTGATATTTTTCCTGTTCATTTAATCTCTGAAGCATTTTATAAAAGTCCGATTCTTTATTGGAAGATTCATATTCATTAATCATTGCATCAATGATATGGTCTATTGTATCATTCACTAAAGTTGCAGCATCTACAACAGTCGGGACTCCAATTGCGATTACAGGTACACCCAAAGTTTCTTCTGTTAAACCTTTTCGTTTGTTCCCAACACCGGAACCGGGATGGACTCCTGTATCAGCAATTTGAATTGTTGCATTTACTCGGCTGGTTTTTCGTGATGCAAGGGCATCAATGGCTATAACCAAATCCGGTTTTACTTTTTCAACAACTCCTTCAACAATTTCACTGGTTTCAATTCCTGTTAAACCCATAACTCCAGGCGCAATTGCACTGACAGGACGTACGGATTCATCAATTTGCTCAGGTACGTGTGCAAGCAAATGTCTTGTTACCATAATCCTTGAAACAACTTTAGGTCCCAGTGCATCGGGAGTTACGTTCCAGTTTCCCAAACCTACAACTAGAATCACAGCATCTTCTTTCAATTTTTTGATTTTAACCAGTTGTTTTGCAAGGACTCTAATGATTTCTTCATGAGCTTCTACATCATTTTCTTTCATAAGAGGGCTTTCCACAGTAACATAATTTCCAATGGGTTTTCCCATTTGATTTGCCCCTTCTTCATTCATAATTTCCACCCAAGTAACAGTAATTTCCTTATCTTTTTGTTCTTCAACTGTTACTTTTACCCCCGGGACTTCCACATCTTGCTCTTTTCTTACCATTTCTCTTGTTTCTATTGCCAAATCAGTGCGTATACTAAAATGAAAATCATCCTTCATCATATACAACTCCTCATTAAATTTTTAGTAAATATATTAATATTTTTTTTAATCTTGGCTATTATATATGTGTAGAAATCCTTGGATATATATGCAAATATATTTTTTCCAGTATTTTTTGAGATATTCATTGACTTCTTGATTGTTTTCTATTAAAATAAACTATGTTTGATTATAGAATAATCCATCTATTATTCCCCAATAAAAGATGTGTCTCGTCCAACCATACAGCCAATGAGGAGGTGACAAGATGGCAAATATTAAATCTGCAAAAAAGAGAATTAAAGTAATCCAAACAAAAACTTTAAGAAATCGCATTATCAAATCCAAAGTTAAAACAGCTATGAAGAAGGTAGTATTGGCTGTTGAAAATGGAAATTTAGAAGATGCTAAAATCGCTTTATCAAAAGCTGCCGCTGAAATCGATAAGGCTGCTTCTAAAGGTGTTTTTCATAAAAATACTGCTGCCAGAAAGAAAGCTAGCTTAGCTAAGCTTGTAAATAAAATGGGAGCATAATTAAAATGACCACTTGCATAGTGGTCATTTTTGCTTTTATTTGCTATGTTTCAATAAAAGCATTTCAACTGCTAATTCTCCATCCATTTTACCAGTCTTAATATCCATATCTGTTTGTAAACAATCTTCAATGGCTTCTTTTAACTTTTCAATCGCAAAAAGCTGAGATTGTTTCAAGCAATCACCAATCACGAAAGAAGGTTGTTTCAATATTTCAGTAATCTCTTTTTGGCCTAAGCCTTGACTATAAAGATATTTAACCTGTAAGATCAATCTTATTTGTCTTGTTAGCATGGACAAAATCCTAATAGGCGGCTCTTTAATCAAAATAAGATTGGAATAAATCTCTAAAGCCTGATCAACTTTCTTATATCCCATCGCTTTAACAAGATCAAAAATATGGGCATCGATAGATTTTATACATATATCATCTATGTCTTTAGTAGTCACATCTTTTCTTTCTTCCATGTAATCAATAAGTTTCTGAATTTCATTGGCTAAGTTCTCCATAGATGTGCCAACCATACGAAGCATATATATACCTACTTTACTATCAATATTTTTATTTTTTCTGTTAAATTCTCTTTTAATCCATACAAGCAAATCATTTTCTTTAAGAGACTCACATTCCACAGTATAATTTTTTGCATGCATTAATTTAAATAGTTTATTTCTTTTATCCACCGTATCTTCTAAAAATACTATACAGCTGGTAGGTGGAATATTAGGTATATAATTGCTCATAAGCTCTGTATCATTTTTTCTACCTGAAAGAAAGAGCTCTGAATTTTTAACAATTACTAATCTTTTTTCTCCCATAAAAGGGAGAATCTCCATATTTTCGATTATTTGACTTGCAGGAATTGCTTTCCCTTCAAAAACTGTCAAATTCATCATCTGAAGTTCGGAAGGAATGAGTTTTTTCTGTATTTCCTCTAAGTAATGTTTTTTTAAGAATTGCTCCTCCCCATAAAATAAGTAGGCTGGCTGAAAAATATTTTTTTTGAGCTGTTCTTTTAACTGCATCATATGCATTTCCCCTATTTTCTTTAATCATAGTATTTATTCTATAGTCTCTGCCATTTGAATTTACAATAATTGCTCCGCTTTTTGCTGTAGTCGTTACAGAAATTTCGTGGCGATTGTATCTTTCTAGGACTTCGGCATGTGGATGACCGTATCTATTGCCTTTTCCACAGCTTATGAAAACATGCTTAGGACTGCACCAATTCAAAAAATTTTCAGTAGAAGAAGTCTTTGAACCATGATGAGGTGCTTTTAAAAAATCTGTTTGGATTGGTTTGTAAAAATTAACTATACTATTTTCCTGTTCTTCTTCTATATCTCCTGTTAATAAATAAGAAACTTTTTTATTGATCACTCTGAGAACCATGGACGCCTTGTTCCAACTTTCATCATAAACTTCTGCTTCATTGGATTTTGGATGCAAACATTGTACAATGGTATCATCAAATACGATTGTATCTCCTTGTTTTAACAGATAGCAAGGAATTCCTAAAGCCTTCGCTTTCATAATAAATTGATGATATGTTTCATCATGACCAAGGTCTTTTGCAGAAACAAATATTTTCTTTATATCCATTTTCTCAAGTAATCCTAATAAACCAAAAAGATGATCTTTATCGGGATGAGTTAAGAAAACTGCATCTAATGAAGAAACACCTTTATAATGAAAATAAGGAATCAACACCTTACTTGCATCTTTTTCTCCTCCGTCAATTAATAAATTTTTATTATTTTTTGTGTGTATAGCTATGGCATCTCCTTGTCCCACATCCAGGACTGTCAATTCAAATGATCTTGGCGTAACTAAAACAGTAATCCATAATAATATACCTATTATAGGAATACAATACAATATTTTATGATCAAAATTATATACTCTTTTATAGGATACATATAAAACAAAAATTGCAAGAATAATATAATATCCTGCTATTTCACAAATGGAGGGAGCTCCTGTAATCAAATTCCCAAACGGCAAGTGAAGAAAAAGTTTTGATATCCACTCATAGAAACACAAAATATAGTAAACACTACCAATTACAAATTTTGCGCCATTGTTCCAAAAAAAGCCCAAAACTCCAGCTAAAAATCCAAGCCAAACGACAAAAGCGGCCAATGGAACAATAATCAAATTTAATATAAAACCAACAATCGAAACATAATAAAAATGATACGATACTATAGGCAAAGTTGCAAGCCCTGCCCCCATGGAAGAAGATACGGTAACACGAATGGATTTCGGCAACCAAAATATCTTGTTAAAAACAGGACTTAAAAAAATCAATCCTAAAACAGCCATAAAAGATAATTGAAAGCCAGCATCCCAAAGAAAAAGGGGCTGCTTAATAAGTATAATAAAAGCTGCCAACGCAATTGAGGTACAAATATCATAAGTTCTTCTTAGAATTTTCCCTAAAAGTACCACTGTAATCATTAACACTGCTCTAACCGTAGATATACTTAAACCTGTAAGAATGCAATAGATCCATAATATGAGCAATATAGAAAATATGTTAACATGATTGGGAATTTTTAGATTTTTAAAGATCCACCATAGTAATGCTGCAATAATAGAGATATGCAATCCAGAAATAGCTAAAATATGGGAAATACCTGCCTGCTGAAACATGGATTTTTGATCTTGATCCAAGTCGCTTTTGCTCCCAAGAATCATGGTTTTTAGTATGGCAGACTGCTTTGAAGGAAGCAAGCTATCATATATTTTTATCCATCGGTCTCTTAAATTTAATAAAATGGAAAGGAAATTTCTTTTATATGGTTGGATACTTTTTAGATCTCCAAATAACTTATAATCTATTCCCCTAGTCTTCATATAAAAAGCTTCATTCCAGCCTCCTGGATTTCTAAGAGGCTCAAAGGTTATGATTTCACCCTCTACTTGAATCAAATCCCCATAATCGATTTTTTCACCATATTTGAGATACGCTTTTATTTTAATTGGTTTAGTAAATACTTTATTCATATAAATCATTTTTTTCGTTTTCATGATACAAATGATTTGATCATCCTTATAAGAATCGATACGCTTAACCATTCCAACAACCTGAACTTTGTTATCAGATAGATTATTTTGAATCAAAGATTCCAACAATGGATCAGAAGAATAAAGGCTCTGTTCCATGCGGATACATCCAAGCATCAAAAATAATGGAAAAAGAAGTATTCCATTCCACTGAAATTTATAATACAAGTATACAATAATACTTAAAGAAATAAATAAAAAGAGAACAGTACTACTTGTTGTCAAGCAATACTGTCCCCCTAAAATCCCTAGCAAATAGAACAAAAACATCCAAATGAGCGGACGTCTCATTTTTATCCTCCATATTTTCTTATTCGCTGATTAAACTTTCATCTCTCTCGAAAGGACCACTAAAATCATAATGTCCTTTAAACTCTTGTTGCTTTTCTCCTTCGATTAAAAACTGTACTTTTTTGACATTCGAAAGCTCTGTAAGGGAATTTACAATAGAATAAATCGTAAAGGTTTCCCCCGTAGATCCTCCTGCATGTTTGGTTTTAAATTCATTGCTTAAATCCACATAACAAATACCATCTTTGGTTTCTATATCTTTTATAGTTGTTTCTACAGGAATTGTTGGCAATAAGTCAGAGCTTTGGGGACCTTTAATCAATTCCTCCACAATATATTTTTCTACTGGAACATTGGGATTAACTTCTATGGTTCTTTCTTCCATAACTAATTTTTCCCCATTTTTATCAGAAAAATATAATTTAACCGTCTGTAAATTGGATGTAGTTAAAACATTGGATGGCTCCAAAACAATATCCTCCTGAGACATTGGCCCAATCGGTTTTCCATCAGTTCCAACCAGCGGTTCTCCATCAATAGAAATTTCTACCTGGTTAATAAAATCAAATTCAGTCAAAGTTTTAACCAGAGCTGCTCGAAGTAAAACCTGATCTTGAGCAGATAAATCATTATAATGAGAAGAAATATCAATTTTAAGCAAGTCTTTCTCCAATACCATACTTTTAATCTGTATGTCTTGGGGAATAGGAGGTTGAAGACCTACTGTTTTAGGTATCTTTTTTAACTCTTCTATGGAATACTTAATTAAATCTTCTTTACTCTCCAATTGTACAACTCGTTTTTCTTCTACCAGTTGAGACTTATTGCTGTTAATAAAAAATAAGGTCAACTCTGTTCCTTCAGAGGTCTTTGTTTTATTATTTGCTATTCTGCAGCTTACCAAGGAAATCAGCACTATAAAAAAAGAAAAAATAACAGTAAATCCTAATATGATCTTATTTTTAAATTTCATTTTATCACCTCTAATGAGTATCAAATTTTCATCCATTCAAAGTTTATAAAGTACTAAGTACAGCTTCATTCATTATAAACTAATATTTTTACAATCATAACAAATAGATATTACAAAACTATGAACTTTGCTTTAGAGGTATTCTTACAATAAATTCAGAACCTTCTCCTTCCTTACTGTTAACTTTGATACTTCCTTGGTGCAGCAAAACGGTTCTGTAAGTAATGGACAACCCTAGTCCAGTTCCCCCCGTTTCACGATCTCTGGTTTTATCTACTCGATAAAAACGTTGAAAAATTTTATCTTGTTCCTCTTCAGGAATGCCTATTCCCGTATCTATAACTTTAATAAATGCATTTTGATGATCAGCATCCACTGTCACTCTTACTATTCCATCTTCAGGAGTATACTTGATTCCATTTTCAACTAAATTAGATATCGCTAAAGTAAGCTTCATTTCATCAACTTCTGCGTATACATCTCTAAAGCTTTCATATATTAATTCAATATTTTTCTTATTGGCAAGAGGATGAAGACGCTTTAAAATTTCTTCAATAAGTGTATTCAGATTGGTATTTTTTATTGTAAGAGGCACTTCTTTTTGATCCAGTTTTACTAAAAATAAAAGATCATTTATAATAGCAGTTAACCTGTCTACTTCAGAATTAATATCCTTAAAAAATTCTTTATACATTTCTACTGGTACATCTTCTTGAAATAATAAAGATTCACTTAAAACTTTAATAGAGCTTAAAGGCGTTTTTAATTCATGAGAAACGTTTGAAACAAATTCTTGTCTGGATTGATCCATTTTTAATAATTGCTGTGTCATATGATTAAAGGCATTTCCTAATTCGGCTAATTCATCTCTTCCCTTAATTTCAATCCTCTGATCTAAATGTCCCTCAGTTATTTTTTGAATAACTTTGAGCATTCTTTTTAAAGGATTTGTTATAATACCTGAAGCAAAAAAGGCTAAAATACCTGTAATCATACTCACTAAAATCGTTAAAAGATATAATTGCTTCCTTATGGTATTTAATGTTTTGCTCACCATATCATCAATGGGCGCAGAAATCATTACGGCTCCTATTATTTTATTTTCATCCACAATAGAAGCTGCTGCATTGATAATGTTATTACTCTGTTTTTCTGCTTTGTCATTGCCTTGAAGTGCCTGAAGAATCTCTTTGTATACATGGGTCTTTTTGTTTTCAAGAGTTTGCTCTGTTCGATTAGAGTCATAGGCTTCAAACCCCTGTGCATCTACTACTATTACCCTGGCTTCAATTTCTTTGCTGGTCTGTTCCATTTCATAGGCAAACAATTCTTTTTTAGTATCATCCAGTAAATATTTACCGATAACGATATGACCTGCTGTTACATTGGCTTGCCTTAATAATTCAGCTTTTCGCTCTTCAATATAATGGTTTTCCAATCTTTTATATAAGGTCATAGAAAAAAGCATCAAAGGCAAAAAACTAATCAACATAAAAATAAGCAATATTTTCCATCGCAAGCTATGAAAATGCTTGAATCTAATCTTTAAAATAATAACCAACTCCCCATTTTGTGTGAATAAATTCCGGCTGACTGGGATTTTCCTCTATCTTTTCTCGAAGCCTTCGCACATGAACATCAACGGTTCTAACATCCCCTGGGTAATCATATCCCCATATGGTATTCAATAGACTTTCTCTGCTGTAAACTTTTCCAGGATTAGATGCAAATAATTCCAACATATCAAATTCTTTAGCTGTTAAATTTACTTCTTTTCCTCTGACAAATACTCTTCTGCTGCTAATTTCCATCTCTAAACCATTGGTTTTTATCTTTTTCTTGTCACTTACATTTTCTACATGAGTCACCCTTCTTAAAATCGCTTTTATTCTCGCTTTCAGTTCCAATATATTAAATGGTTTCGTCAAGTAATCATCCGCGCCATATTCCAACCCCATAATTTTGTCCATATCTTCTCCTTTGGCGGTGAGCATGATAATAGGCACATCAGAAAACTCTCGGATTTGTTGACATACACTTAAACCATCAATTTTGGGAAGCATTACATCTAAAATAATCAAATCGTACTGATTGCTTTTTGCCATTTCCAACGCTTCTTCTCCGTCGTAAGCGGCATCCACTACTAAATTATCTTGCTCCAAGCTGAATTTAATCCCTTTTACGATCAATTTTTCATCATCAACAACAAGAACCTTGTTTCCCATAATATCCTCCCTACCTATCGTACAGTAATTTTGTCTTTAATTTTCAAGAAAGTTTTTTGCCCAATTCTTGACACATTCTGAATCTCTTCGATAGACGAGAAAGGACCATTGCTTTCTCGATATTCTATAATATTTTGGGCAATAGCAGCACCTATTCCCGGCAAAGTCATAAGCTGCTCTGCTGAAGCTGTATTAATATTTATGAGACCATCTGTGATCTCTTCTGTAAATGCCTTCCCTTCTCTATTTTCCACTTTTAAAGGAGATTTGTCAATTTGTTCTCCCTTTTTTGGTACATAAATTTTTTGCGAATCATGTATTTTTTCTGCTAAATTTAATTGGTCTAAATCTGCATCTTCCAAAGCTCCTCCTGCCATATTCAAAACATCAATTATACGGCTTCCTTCATTTAATGTATAAACATTAGGATTATGCACTGCTCCACAAATATAGACAGTACATAACAAAGGTTTACTTTCTTTTTCCACTTGTTCTTCGATAGGTTCAAGGATCATTTTATGAGTATGATCCGATTCTAATTCCATATTAGATTCTAGCATCTGCAATTCACTTATCATAACCTCTTTTTCTTCGATTCCTTCGAGCTTTTTATCAATGTATAATGTTCCACATATTGTAAATACTACTATAATGCATGCATAAAGTATATATTTCTTATTCACATATACCACCTTTACCAATTGAGATATTAAAATGTATGATTTTCTTTGCCTAAACATATTTTTTTTGCTATACTGAAAACTGAGACCATGATGAGAGGAGTTTAATAATGTATTCTACCCGTTTTCTGGGCAGAAAAATATCTGTATTATTGATTTTGATTTTAGTGGTATCTTCTGTTAATTTTATACCATCTAAAATCTTTGCCCAAAATGAGCCAATTATTCAATCAAATTCTGCAATTTTAATAGATGCTAAAACTGGAGCTGTTTTGTATGAAAAAAATATTCATAAAAGGCAATTTCCCGCCAGCATAACAAAGATCATGACTGCATTATTGGCAGTTGAAAATGGGAATTTAGATGATATTATTACCTTTTCTTATGAAGCAGTACATAGTATTGAATATGGAAGCAGTCATATAGGAATGAGGGAAGGAGAACAAATTACTTTAAGAGATGCTTTGCATGGAATGCTTCTAATGTCTGCAAACGAAGTCTCTAATGCGATTGCGGAATATATAGATGGTTCTATAGAGAAATTCGCAGAACATATGACTGATAGAGCAAAAGAAATAGGAGCTTATCATACGAATTTTGTAAACCCCCACGGTCTGCATAATGAAAACCATTATACCACCGCATACGATATGGCTCTTATTGCAAGAGAAGCTCTTAAATATGATACTTTTCGCGAAATCATCGGAACTGCTACATATATAATACCCCCTACCAATTTAGTAGACGAACCAAGATATTTATCTCATCAACATCGACTTTTCAATCAAAAAGCATATGCTAATTCATATTATGAAGGATGTATAGGGGGTAAAACAGGATTTACAAATGAAGCCAGTCATACTTTAGTGACTTATGCTGAGAGAAATGGTATCGAACTCATTGTTGTTACCTTAAAATCTGAAAAACAGGCTATGTATGATGATACCAGAAATTTATTGGATTATGGTTTCGATCATTTTGAAATGGTCACCATATTAAACAAAAAATCACCTGTTGTAAGTGTTCCGGTGGTGTCTATTATAAATGATAAGAAAGAATATCAAGGCAGTATTGAAGTATATGCGGAAGAAGATTTTACTTGCCTTATTCCAAAAGGTATTCAAAAAGATAATATAATTAAAAGGGTATCCATTCCTAGCGAATTACAAACCCCTATACATAAAAATCAATTGGCAGGTACACTGGATTTGATCTTTCAAAATAAAATTATCGGACAAGTTAATTTGATTACTGGAGATAGTATAGAAATGCTTCAGCCTGTTTCTTCAAGCAATGTTGACAAAACGACATATAATTTTGAGAACCAGAATAAATATCTGCGCATAGTAATTATGATCGTTTCTACAATAGTAATTCTTTTAGTTTTATTTGGTATTTTGATTATCATGATTAATTCATCTAAAAGAAAAAAGCGAAGACGCTATATGTCAAGAAGCAAACTTAAATTCACAAAAGATATCCAAAAAAGATAACGCTCGATGATATATCGAGCGTTATAATGTATCTACTGAAATTGCTGGAGCATCCCTCCACAATCTTTCCAGACAATAAAAATCTCTCACTTCTTTGTCAAACACATGGATCACTACAGAGCCGAAATCTAATAAAATCCATCCTGATGAATGATACCCTTCTTTATGAACCAGTTTGAAATTATTTTTTATTAATTCCTCTTCTACTGCTTCTGCCATAGCTTGCACCTGGTTAACATTTTTTCCAGACGCAATAATAAAATAATCTGCAATAACAGATACTTCATGTATATCCAATACTTTTATGTCTTCTCCTTTTTTATCTTCCAAAACATGATATGCTATTTTGATAATTTCTCTTGATTGCTCCAATTGATTCAATATTAATCCTCCTTTTTAGAATGAATAAATTCGAGGGCTTCTATCGTTAATGGATGTATTACTCTATCATTTTTTGTAAGATACTCAATAGTATTTTTTAACGCTGTTTCCATTGCCCGATCCAAATCGTGAGTAACATACTGTCTTACTTCTTCCAAGCCTTTAAATGATGTACGGTTAGGCTCTATATAATCTGCCAAATATATAATTTTTTCCAGTACAGACATATGAGCTCTGCCTGTTGTATGGTACCTGATAGCATTAAGAATCTCCTCATCTTTTACCCCGTAATCTCTCTTCGCTATTTCTGCTCCTAAAAAACTGTGTGATAATTCAATATCCTGAAGCAGAATCTCATCCAGAGGTATATGATATTCTTTACACAAACGAAGTTTTAAAGTATTAGGGATATCCTTTGCACAATCATGTAAAAGCGCCGAAACTTTTACTTTTTCTTCGTCTATATTATATATATGTCCTAACTGAAGTGCAGTTTCAACTACCCCCAAAGTGTGAATAAATCTTTTGGGAGAAAGAGCAGATTGAAGCTTTTCTTGCATATCTTTAAATTCTAACATTTTTCATCCCTCTTATAAATACAATTTAAATTTATAGATATAGTTTTCAACAGATTCAGGCAATAAGTATTTTATCGGCATTCCTTTTTTTACTCTGTCTCTAATATTGGTTGAAGAAATTGAAAGAGCAGGAACTTCCAAAAAATGAATTTTTGATTGATAATAATTTCTAATAATCTCTACTTTTTCAATTAATTCTTCTTTATGATACTCTGGTCTGGTTACAGCAACAAAAGTACACATTTTAAGCAGTTCTTCTGCATCTTTCCAAGTAAAAATATGACTCAGAGCATCTGCTCCGGTAATAAAATAAAGTTCTACATTTTCTCCATAAATTCTAATTAAATCTTTAATCGTATCGATCGTATAGGTTATACCTTTACGGTCTATTTCCAGTCTGGAAACATTAAAATGAGGATTTGTGGCTGTAGCCAACACAGTCATCAAATATCTATGTTCACTATGAGTGATATTTTCTTGTGACTTGTGAGGCGGATGACCTGTAGGCATAAACAATACCTGATCAATATTAAATTCATATCGTACTGCTTCAGCAGTAACTAAATGCCCGTAATGGATTGGATCAAAAGTTCCTCCCATAATTGCTAAAGATTTGGGAACCTGATCAATTACATTTCTCATAATAATGCTTGTCCTTTCGTAAATTAAAGCTTATTTCGGTAATTCTATGAACGGTTTTTCTTTAGAAGGTCTATATAAGACAATTTTCTTTCCAATGACTTGAACCGGTTCAGAATGAGTTCTCTCATGAAGTATATCACAAACTTCCCTTGGAGACATCATGCAATTATTTAAAACATTAATTTTTATTAGTTCTCTTTTTTCTAAAGCATCATCAATAGCCTGAGTCAATTCAGGAGTTACTCCTCCTTTTCCCACTTGAAAAATAGGATCTATGGTATTGGCTAAACTCCTAAGATAAGCTCTTTGTTTACTCGTAAGCATATAATTTGCCTCCTTCGAAAGAATAAAGCCGGATATATTTATACGGCTTTATTATATAACATTATTTATAGTATTCAAATTCCAAATCATAAATTTTTACGGTATCACCTTCTTGAATACCTTGTTCTTCCAATGCATCGATAATTCCATGTTCACGAAGATATTTTTGAAAAAAGGCAAAACCTTTTTCAGATTCTAAATTCGTGTATCCAATCATTTTTTCTACTCCTACCCCTTCTACAACATAATAATGTTCTCCCAGCTTTTCTATTGTAAAAGGTTCATGAACTTCTTCTTTTTCTTCAAAGAACTCAAATTCTTCTTTAAACTTGATAGGATCTGCATCTGCTTTTTCTAATAGATTATGAATTTCTATGAGTAATGGCTGTATCCCTTTTCTTGTTGCAGCTGAAACCGGAATCACTTTTATACCTTGCGATTCGTATTTTTCTTTTAATTTTAATAGATTTTCTTCACTCTCAGGGATGTCTGTCTTATTTGCAACGATTATTTGTGGACGTTTTAATAATTCTTCATTATATGCAGCCAACTCATAATTTATTTTTTCAACGTCTTCTACAGGATCACGACCTTCGAGGGCTGCAGCATCCACAACATGAACCAGAACTTTAGTTCTTTCAATATGTCTTAAAAAATCATGTCCTAATCCTATACCCTCATGGGCTCCTTCAATAAGTCCAGGTATATCTGCAATAACAAAATCTCTTCCATATTGATTGTGAACAACGCCTAAGTTTGGATTAAGGGTAGTAAAATGATAATTGGCTATTTTAGGTGATGCATTGGTAATCACAGACAATAAAGTCGATTTACCGACATTAGGAAAGCCTATTAATCCTACATCTGCAATCATTTTCAGTTCAAGAATAACCCAGTACTCTTTACCTTCTTGTCCTCTTTCTGCATATCTGGGTGCCTGTCTTGTTGAAGTCGCGAAATGCTGATTGCCTCTTCCGCCTCGACCACCTTTAAGCAATATTTTTCTTTCAGTTTCTCCCGTCATATCAAGCATAATTTTGCCAGTCTCTGCTTCTCTTATGATGGTTCCAGGCGGAACTTTAATCACCAAATCTTCTCCATCTTTTCCATGTCGTCTATTTTTTCCGCCATCTTCTCCAGGCTGAGCTTTAAAATGTCTTTTATGACGAAAGTCCATCAACGTATTCATGCCAGGATCTACTTCAAATATGATATCTCCGCCTCTTCCTCCATCGCCCCCATCAGGGCCTCCATTAGGTATGTATTTTTCCCGGCGAAAAGATACTGCTCCATTTCCTCCTCGTCCGGATTGAATAAATATCTTTGCTTGATCAACAAACATCAATCTCACCTTTTCTGATTAAAATCCTTGTTATCGTATAATTATTATTCGTAATAAACTTTGGGTTTATAACGATTTTACATAATTATCTTGTTTAATATTAAAAAAGGTTTCAAATGAATTCATTTGAAACCTTTTAGACTATTATTGTGCTATGTCAACTGGATATACGGAAACTTGCTTTTTATCTCTGCCTTTTCTTTCATACTTTACACGTCCATCGATTAAAGCGAATAAAGTATCGTCTCCGCCTCTTCCAACATTATTACCTGGATGAATTTTTGTTCCTCTTTGTTTATAAAGAATATTACCTGCTTTAACAAATTGTCCATCTGCGCGTTTTGCACCTAGTCTTTTGGATTCAGAATCACGACCGTTTTTAGATGAACCTACTCCTTTTTTATGTGCAAAAAATTGAAGATTCATTCTCAACATGCCTTACACCTCCCTGTACGAAATGTGTATATACTTTTTATAATCTTTTTGAATATTTGTAATACCCAATTCCAATGCTTGTAACAAGAGCAAGGTTTCCTTACTAACATTCGTTCTGGTAGATTCAGGCAAAATACATTTTAAATATCCACCTTCATCTTCATAATTAACCTCTATATTGTCTCGGGTTAATTTTTGAATGGAATTAACTGTGTTAATAGCTAACGCGCTAACTCCAGCACATACAATATCAGAACCATATTCCGAATATCCCGAATGACCACTTATCTGAAACCCGCATAATATTTCGGAAGAATTATAATAAAATTCAACCTTAATCATAATTAACCATTGATTGCTTCAATTTTTACTTTTGTATATGGTTGTCTGTGACCACGTTTCTTGTGGTAACCTTTTTTAGGTTTGTATTTATAAACAATGATCTTTTTACCCTTTCCTTCTTCTACTACAGAAGCAGTAACAGTAACATTGTTTACAAAAGGAGTTCCAACAGAAAGGGAATCATCTTTGGATACAGCAAGCACTTTATCAAAAGTGATTTTTTCACCTGCTGCAACGCCTAATTTTTCAACATAAATTACATCGCCTTCCTGAACTCTGTATTGCTTACCACCTGTTTCAATAATTGCGTACATGAGTACACCTCCTTAAACCGATACTCGCCGGATATGGTACTTCTTAAAAAGAAGTTTTTAACCTCTCCGAGCGGCTACATACTGAATGATAATAACATATGACATTTTTTTTGTCAAGGCTTAAAGCCTTATTTCTCTTTTATAATCTTATAATTTTCATTAGTAAGAGTATTATTCTCTATAAAACTGATAGATTTATTATACTTCTTTTCAAGAGCCTCTTTGTAACCATTTAAATGAAACCATTCAATAATTTCTTTATTTGCTTCAATAATTATTTTAGTATAAATAGTATGGGTAAAAATAAAATCAATTTCTTTTTCAATATGATCTCCAATGTATTTTATTGACGGTGTCATTCCTCTTCCATCACATCTTGGACATCTGTTAAATAAAAGAGAAGTAAGGGAAGGACCTGTCTTCTTTCGAGTCATTTCTACTAGCCCCAACTTCGTGATGCCTAATACCGTAGTTGGAACCCTGTCTTTCTTTAGTTCTTGCGATAAAACATTTAGGACCATTTTTTTGTCTTCTTCAGCTTTCATGTCAATAAAATCAATAATGATGATTCCGCCAATATTTCTGAGACGAATTTGTCTTGCGATCTCTTGGGCCGCTTCTATATTAGTTTTTAAAATTGTTTTCTCCATGTTTTTCTTACCCACAAATTTTGCGGTATTTACATCTATAACCGTCAAGGCTTCTGTATGATCTATAATAATCATCCCACCACTTTTTAACCAGATATGCCGTTGAAGCGCCTTATCTATTTGTGACTCTATTAAAAAATACTGAAATAAATGTTCTTCATCTTTATACTGTATCTTTTCCGTTAACTCCGGTGAAATCTCGTTAATAAAATTTCTAACCTCGTGATATAAATTTATATCATTTACAATATAATGTCTTATTTTTGAAGACAATAAATCTCTGGCAATTTTAAGGGCAGATGAAACCTCTTTGTATAAAAGTACCGGAGCAGTAACGTATTGCTCCTTTTTTTCTATGGATTCCCACAACATTGCTAAAAACTGAATTTCCCTGATGATCTCTTCTTCTTCTTTCCCTACACACTCTGTTCGAACAATGATCCCACAGTTTTTAGGCTTATATTTTTCGAAAATACTTTTTAAGCGATTTCTTTCTTCTTCATTGTCAATCTTTTTAGAAATTCCGATAGAGTTTTCCCTAGGAATAAATACAATATATTTCCCAGGAATACTGATATGAGAAGTAAGTTTAGGTCCCTTGGTCCCCATTGCTTCTTTTTCAATTTGAACGGTAATGTAATCTCCTTCTTTTAATCTCCTCACATTACCCTCTTTTGATAACGTTTCTTCTAATTCTTTAAGATAAATAAATCCATTCTTTTCTTGGCCTATATCAACGAAAGCCGCTTGAATTCCTGGAAGGATTTTTTTAACAACCCCTCTGTAAATATTTCCTACTGTTTTCTGCTTCATTTCTATGTCAATATATAGTTCTACCAGCTTTTGATCTTCTACTACTCCTATACGTGTTTGGTTAACACTTGTTTCAACTATAATATCTGTGGGCATAGATTTATTCACTCCATTAGCTTATATCTGACAAAGGTAAAAACAAATCATTTTTTCTTGAATATATATTGATTCTATGAATATGTACCCTACAGTCTTTATATTCCAAGTTATTATCTCTATAAATCTGTTGGATTACTGTTTCAGGCTTTAAATTGGTCTTACTTCCGGTAGCTAGCAATAATGTAATTATCCATTGCTCATCATTTTCATCCAAGGTATATTCATGAATCATTTCTTTAATATTTACTTCCTTTATACCTTTTTTCCCTTGCTTTTCAGCTAAAATTTCACTTTGATTAAAAAAGTTGTTCACTGCATCCATAAAATGTAATGGAACTGTTTTTTTATCAATGAAAATTTTATATTCTGCAGCATCCACTGCCGCCATACCTACAGCCATCTCATCACTTAAAATATAAACCTCTTGAATATTAATGCCCTCTGGAAGATATGCATTGAGGCTATTCTTAATTTCTTCTGGTTCCAGCTCATCAGTTAAAGTCATATCTAAATATTCTCCTTCACTGGTGGCTCCAAGAGGAAGAGGAAGCGCAAAATATAAATATTGATGAGGATTAAAACCTTTTGAATATTCAATCGGCAAATGAGATCTTCTGATACATCTTTGAAACAATCTCTGCAAATCTAAATGACCGATAAACTTCATCGGTCCCATTTTAGTAAATTTAAGTCTAGCTTTCATAACAGATTCCCCCTCTAAAGCGTTTTGCACCGCAATTTTCACAGAACTGTCTGCAATTAGGAGTTACTTCTTCTTTCATGGCTCTCTCATGTTCTCTTTTAAGAAAATCTTTTGTCACTCCTACAGATATATGGTCCCAGGGTAGAATCTCATCATATGCTCTTCTTCTACTGGCATAAAATGCAGGATCTATGCCTGTTTCCTTAAATGCTTTCTCCCATTTAGAAAACTCAAAAAGTTCGCTCCATCCGTCAAACTTACATCCTGCTTTCCATGCAGCATATAATACATCCCCAACTTTCCTATCCCCTCTTGCAATCATTCCTTCCAAAGCACTGACGATAGCATCATGATAGTTGTATTGAATTTGCTTCCTTTTTATTTTACTTTTTAAAAAGTATTGCTTGTCCATAAATTCTTGATACGTATTCTGAGGTTCCCATTGAAAAGGCGTAAAAGGTTTCGGCACAAAACAGGACGAACTGACAACAACTTTTACTGTTTTTGCCCTGTTTTCTTTTGGAATAGCATAAAAGGTATCCACTATTTTATTCGCCAAATCCGAAATTCCTTCTATATCCTGTTCGGTTTCTGTCGGAAGGCCAATCATAAAATAAAGTTTAACCCGATCCCAGCCTCCTTCGAAAGCTCTCCTGGAACCACTTATAATATCTTCTTCGGTAATTCCTTTATTAATTACATTCCTAAGTCTCTGTGTTCCGGCTTCTGGAGCAAAGGTTAAGCTACTTTTTCTAATCTCTTGTACTTTACCCATTAAATCCAAAGAAAATTCATCTATTCTTAGAGAAGGTAAAGAAATATTGACTTTAGACTCTCTACACACTTCCAGGAGTTCTTCCGAGAACTTTTCCAATTGACTATAATCACTGGTACTTAATGATGCCAGAGAAATCTCTTCGTATCCCGTATTTTCCAATAAAAGAGAGGCTTGCTTCATCAGTACATCTTTGGATTTTTCGCGTACTGGACGATATACAAAACCAGCATGGCAAAATCGGCATCCACGAATACATCCCCTAAATACTTCTAAAACCACTCGATCATGGACGGTTTGAATCCAAGGCATTATCGCATGAGTAGGATAGTATGTACTATCTAGATCCTTTACAATTTGTTTTTTAATCTTAGTTTTTGCTTTTGGATGATTAGGAACAAACCTATTTATGGTCCCGTCTTCATTATAATAAACATCATAAAAACAAGGGACATATATTCCCTCCACATCCAAAAGCTTTTCCAGAAAAGCTCTTCTGGAACCACCTTCTTGTTTATGAACTTTATATATATCCAAAACCTTGCCTAAAGAAGCTTCTCCTTCCCCAATATAAAAGAAATCAATAAAGTGAGCTAAAGGCTCTGGATTGTAAGCACAAGGTCCTCCGGCACAAATAATTGGATCTTCTTCTCCTCTATCCTTGCTCCATATGGGTATCCCAGCTAAATCAATTAGATTAATTACATTTGTATAACACATTTCGTATTGCAGTGTAAATCCTAGAAAATCAAAATTCTTTATATCTTCCTGTGATTCTAAGGCAAAGAGAGGTATATTATGCTCTCTCATTTTTTGCTCCATATCTAACCATGGGGCAAATACTCTTTCACAATAAGTATCCTTTCTCTCGTTTAAATAATAATATAGGATCTGCATTCCAAGATGCGACATTCCTACTTCATATACATCCGGGAAGCAAAAAGCAAATCTTATATCTATTTTGTTCAAATCTTTTTTTACTGAATTAACTTCGTTTCCAATATATCGTGCTGGCTTCTCTACTTGCAGTAATAACTCATCTTTAACTCTTAAAGTTGTCATTCAATTTCCTCCATCAAATTTTTTCATGTCTATAATACCTTAATAAACAAAAATAATCAAATTATAAATGTTTACCATTTATAATTTGATTATTCCAAAGCTTCTTCTAATATAGGCAAATTCGTATATTTCATAGGATCTATGAATTTACCATTTTTTGAAATCCCATAATGAAGATGAGGACCGGTAACCATTCCCGTGCTTCCTACAGATGCAACAATTTGCCCTTGCTTAATTTTTTCGCCTTCCTTTACAAAAATTTCATTGCAATGGGCATAGGTAATAACATACCCATCTACCACTTCGTATTTCAAAATATTCCCATAGGTTCGTGAAGATTTTACTGATAATACTATACCAGATTTTACAGCAACTATTTTTTCATTTTGCTCTGCACCGATATCTATTCCATCATGAAATTCATTTTTGCTCAATACAGGATTTTTTCTTTCACCAAAACAGGATGTAATAATGCCCTCAACAGGATTAATCCATGTTTCTTTTTTTACAGAATGTGTGTACTGTCTAGAATCTATGGCGTTGTCTTTTCCTCTAACTCCCCCAAATTCGGTTCCAATATAAAAATTTCATCTGAATCTATTTCATGCTCTTGATCTATTTTATCTATGTTATTATCTTGATCTGTAATGTCATTATCCTGATAAGAATTCTCCAATTGCTTCATTGGAATTTCTTCGTCCTCTCCTATTGAATTAGAAAAATCTTTTTCTTCATGATCACTAGACTCATCTTTTTTTACCCAATTCTTTATCCCTGGAATCTGAATAGCAGTATTTTTAACGGTTTCAACAGCTTCATTCCATGACATAGTGTAAGATATCATTAGTTTAATATTCTGAACTAACATTTTTGAACTCTTAAATGGAATAAATTGAAGAATGATTATTAAAAGAAATAGAGCAATACTCACTCCAGATTGCTTTAATAAAAGAGTTATTACTAGCTCTTTTGCATTATTTTTTTGATTTCGATATCTTCTTCGTATACTGCTTCGTGAGCTTCTTTTTCGTTTTTCCATAAAGTCCCCTCCCCGCCAACATTTTATCTTTCATGGCAATTCATTATATCAAATTAAAAATACGGTACAGTAAAGTATATTATTTCCATTATTTTTTTATACGGGATTGGGACAAAAAAAAAGACTTTTTGAAAGTCTTTTATCTTACAATATCTCTCCATTCCAAATCTCCTCGTTCTAAAGCTTTGATGAGAAGTTCCGCAGTTGCTAAATTCGTTGCAATAGGGATATTATGAATATCACACAATCTAATCAATGCTCCGACATCCGGTTCATGATGTTTCTGTGATACAGGATCCCTCAAAAAAATCACCATATCAATTTGGTTATGAGCAATTTGAGTTCCTAACTGTTGTTCTCCCCCCAAATGCCCTGCAAGATACTTGTGCACGGTTAAATTAGCTGCTTGCTCCACCAGCCTTCCCGTGGTTCCTGTGGCATAAATATTATGTTTGCTTAAAATATGGCGATATGCAATCGCAAAATTTTCCATTAATTTCTTTTTTGCATCATGGGCAACTAATCCAATATTCATACTCTTTCCTCCTAAAAAAACGACTTCTTTCTTCTCATACCTACATTTAATATTAATCCTATGCCAATCATATTAGACCACAATGAACTTCCACCAGCACTAACAAAAGGCAGCGGAATTCCCGTATTAGGAAGAAGACCGGTAACTACGCCTATGTTGACAAATGCCTGAAATCCAATCATAGTGACGACGCCTACTATAAGTAGTTTGCCTAAAGTATCCTTTGCATCTTTTGCAATCCAAAGTCCTCTTAAGATAATCATAAGAATGAGTCCTATAACGGACATACACCCAACAAAACCAAATTCTTCACCTATTACTGAAAAAATAAAATCCGTATGAGGTTCCGGTAAATAACTGAGCTGATTGAGTGTACCTTTATATAGTCCTTTACCGTAAAGCTGACCTGAACCTATTGCATGGATGGATTGCTCTGTCTGAAAATAGTCATCTGAATATTCTTCTTTGTCTCTATGAATCATTGCCATGATTCTGTCTCTTTGATAATCTTTCAATAGCTTTTGATTGGGATTCTGAATATAAATAAAACATACTATAAAAAGAGGAACGGCAATAAGGAAGGATATAGTAATATATCTGTAACTAATTCCTCCTACATATAATAATACTAAAAAAATAGCTACAAAGACAAGACTTGTAGATAAATCCGGTTGTTTTAAAATCATTCCAACGGGTACAGCCAGTAAAACAACTAGCAAAATCAATGTGGAAAATTTATTGATTTTGCCCTTTTTACTGTCAATTAATTTTGACATAAACAAAATGAGAATGATTTTAGCAAATTCAGATGGCTGAATCCTTATTGGTCCAATCTCTAACCATCTAACCGCACCTTTTGCGCCGTCTCCCAAAAAAAGCACAGCAAACAAAAGAGCGAGTCCTGCCAAATACGCCAATATATAAAGTTCTCCTAACAGATGATAATCAACAAACGATGCAATAAGCATTAATACTAAACCAATTGTAAAATATAGGATTTGCCTGCGGACATATATAGGATCTGCTCCCGAATTTACATGCTGAGCACTGCTAATGGCTATAATACCTATTCCTACCAAAGTAGTAACCAATAAAACAATTATAATATCAAAAAACTTTAATTGCTCTTTGGAAATCATTGCTAATTTTGCTTTTATAATGAATTAAGCAGGATTTTTATCCTGCTTAATTCATTGATTTCCTACCTTACGCATATTTTTGATAGGAATATTAGCATATAAAACGGGAACAGTGCCATTACTTTCCTCTGATTTTGCTTGTCCAATCTGAATATCCAGATCCGCCTCATCAATATCCATGTAATTGGAAATCACTTTAATTATATCTGTTTTCATCATTTCCAGGAGTTCAGAAGAGCAATTAATACGGTCATGAATCAGTAAAAGCTTTAACCTATCTTTCGCGACACTACCAGAACTAGGTTTTCGATTAAAAAAATTAAGTAATTCCATGTTAATTCACATCCTTTAATTGCCTATTCCAAATAGCTTCTTTAATTTTCCCATAAAGCCTTCATTCACATCCATATTCATTAAAGGAACATCATTTCCCTTGATACGTTCAACAATATTTCTAAAAGCTTGTCCTGCTAAAGAAGAAGCATCTGATACCACAGGTTCTCCTCGGTTGGTAGAAACAACAATATTTTCATCGTCTGGAACAACTCCGAGTAAATCAATGGCTAAAATATCCACTACGTCCTCCATTGCCATCATGTCTCCACGTTTAACCATATTCATACGAATACGGTTTAAAATCAAGCTAGGATTTCTTAATTCGCTTGATTCCAATAATCCGATAATGCGGTCTGCATCACGGACAGCAGATACTTCAGGAGTTGTTACTACAATTGCTCGGTCTGCTCCTGCAATTGCATTTTTAAAGCCTTGTTCAATGCCTGCAGGACAATCAATAATTATATATTCGAATTCTTCCCTGAGCTGATCACATAATTTCTGCATTTGCTCAGGACTAACTGCCGTTTTATCTCTAGTTTGTGCCGCCGGAAGCAAGTATAAACTGGAATAACGTTTATCCTTAATCAAGGCTTGTTTAATTCGACAATGTCCTTCTACCACATCTACTAAATCATAAACAATTCGATTTTCCAACCCCATAACAACATCCAAATTTCTAAGTCCAATATCGGCATCAACCAATGCTACTTTATGGCCTTGTAATGCAAGACCAGTTCCTATATTTGCAGTTGTAGTGGTTTTACCAACGCCCCCTTTTCCAGACGTTACTACAATAACCTCACTCATGAAATTTCCCCCTTGCTAGCAAAACATAATCTATATACTCATATTTTAACAGAGGTTCAAAGAAAATGCATCATTTTTCGTATTACAAAAATCACCAATATATAGTTTAATGCTACAAGTTTTCTAAAATCTTATAATCAATAGGTTCGATGTAAATATTATTATTGTACATATAAGCTATTTGAGGCAATATCTGTGAATTATCCCTAAAATCTCCTTGATCCGGGGATCTTGTAATAACATTTCCTATATGAAGCTGCATTGGTCGCATATTTAAAGCTGCAACAAAAGCTTTGGTACTTCCCCTGCTTCCCGCGTGAACGGTTCCTTTTAAAGAACCAAGAATGATAATGTTTCCTCCAGCAATAATTTCTCCTCCCGGATTAACATCTCCAATGACTACAACACTTCCTTCAAATTCGATCTTTTGTCCTGAACGAATAGTGCCTTTATAGTACTGCGTCTTATCTATTTCGATATTATTTGATAAAGAGTAAGTCACTAGATCTTCTATGCTTTTGTTGCTGAGTTTGTCTGAATTATTAATTGAATCATCATCATGTATAAAACTGATATTAAGTTGCGTTTGCTCTGAAATAATCTGAAGCAGTTCGTATTGCTCTTCTTCGTTTAAAACTCTTCCTTTAAACATGAGGCTGACTTTTGCCCCCTGAAAAAATTTCTTAGCGTCTTCTGTCTTTTTTCTTAAATATTTCTTCAAAGTTGCAAAGTCTATGTCAGGACTTAATAAGACAACCAATCCATCTTTTGTTCCTTTAAAGATTACACAATTTTCATCATTCATCATAAACCCCACCTTTTAACCCCGGCAATACCATGTAAATACTGATATTATTTAAATAAATTTCTATTTTTTTTCTCTTTTAATTCCAACTTTTTATTTAAATAATAAATACACTGGTATACAAATATTGAAATGATCCCTGTATAAACTACCTCGGGCAATATAACATTATTAAGGTAATATAAAAATTGCAGTTTTCCTCTTATTAAATAGGTAAATACATACACAGTCAATTCATAAAAAAATGTACTAAAAATCGTCATCACAAGGGGTAACAAGAAACTTTCGCGATAAAAGTCTTTATTGATTTTACCGCAAAAATAACCCGTATACATACCCAATAATGCGTAGAAACCTATGGATGTTCCAAAATACAAATCTTGAATTAAACCTGCAAAAAAACCTACAATTGCGCCTTCTCTGCTTCCTCTTAAAAGAGCAAAAGAAACGATAATCATTATATAAAAATTAGGAATGGTACCTCTTATTCTAAAATGTTGAAAATAAGTAGATTGGAGAACATTTGTAATGATTAACATTATACTTATAACAAATACTCGCACATATATTACTCCTTTGATTCTACATCATTCTTTGTCCACTTCTTATTAATTACAAGTACCTCCTCTAGATGGCGAAAATCAACCACAGGTTCAATCAAAGCATATTTGGTTAGTCCATGACTCTCTACCTGAATTTCCTTAACAGTACCAATCATAATCCCCGGAGGATAAATGTCACTTAAATTAGAAGTGACGATTTCATCTCCTTTAATAATATCGGCTTCAGAATCGATGTATTCCATTTTGCACAGACCTTCATTCATAAGTGTTAAATCGCCCTTGGTAACTCCTAAATCACTTGTTCTTAAGACTTTGGAACTAACTGCGTTTCGATCGTCTATAATGGATAAAACTTTTGAATAGTTTGGTGCAGTTTCTATAATATGTCCAACCAATCCATTGCCTGAAAGTACAACCATATCTGTCTCTAATCCATCATTTGATCCTTTATCAATTAGAAACACATTGTACCAATTCCCCGGATCTTTTCCTATAATTTCAGCACCAATTTTAGGATAATCGGCATATTTTTTGTCTAACTCCAATAAATTTCTTAATCTTGTATTTTCCTCTTTATATTGCTGTAAAATTTTATTTTCATAAGTTAATTCATCAACTTTTTTCAAAAGCTCTTTATTTTGCTTCTCTAGGTTTCTGATATTCTTTATAAAGTTTATCCTATCAGAAGTCCATCCACCCACTTCACTAAAAATGTTTTGAACAGGAATAACTATGTATCCTAAGCCTTTTTCAATAAAAGAAACATTATTTCGTTTATTAAATGTGGCAATGATGACTACAATAAGTAAAATGGTTACAAAAAAAAGAATAAATCTGTTTGAAACTTTCAATGACCGTTTCAAAAAAACCGCTCCCTATCCATGATCTATAAATGATTAAAGCTTTTTAGGGGATATAATCACATTTCTTAGTGTATCGATATGCTCCAGTGCGAGTCCTGTTCCTAATGCTACACAGTTTAAAGGTTCTGCTGCAACATGAACCGGCATACCTGTTTCCTTGGCAATCAGTTGATCTAATCCTGAAAGAAGTGCTCCTCCTCCTGTAAGCATGATTCCTGATTCCATAATATCTGCTGCTAATTCCGGGGGCGTTTTTTCTAAAGTCACTTTAATTGCATCTACAATCGCATTGACTGGTTCTTTAATGGCTTCCATAATTTCAGTTGATGTAATGGTCATCGTTTTGGGAAGCCCTGTTACCAAGTCCCTTCCCCTTATTTCCTTGCTTTCTTCTTTAGCTTTTGGAAAAGCAGAACCTATAGTCATTTTAATTTCTTCAGCTGTACGTTCGCCGATCATGAGGTTATATTCTTTCTTTATGTAATTAACAATATATTCATCCAACTCATCTCCGGCAACTCTTAAAGATTTGCTCGTAACAATTCCTCCTAAAGATATGATTGCCACTTCGCTTGTACCTCCACCAATATCAACAACCATACTGCCTGTAGGTTCTTCTACCGGTAATCCTGCTCCAATAGCAGCTGCCATCGGTTCTTCAATTAGATGTGCTTCTTTGGCTCCCGCGTTTTTGGTTGCTTCATATACTGCTCTCATTTCCACCGCAGTAACACCGGAAGGCACACAAACTATGACTCTAGGTTTTGATGTGAACAAGCCTTTTTTATACGCTTTTTGTATAAAATATTTAAGCATCGCTTCAGTAGTGGCAAAATCTGCAATGACACCATCTTTTAAAGGTCTTGTCGCAACGATATTTCCAGGGGTTCTGCCGATCATCTGTTTTGCCTCGTCTCCTACGGCCAAAACTTCTTTTGTCCTTGAATTTATTGCTACTACTGAGGGTTCATTTACAATAATTCCTTTACCTTTTACAAATACTAATGTATTAGCTGTTCCTAAATCTATTCCCATGTCTTTTGAAAAAAACATTATATTTCCTCCTACTTTATTAACATTTAACAATCTTTATTGGCATGAACGAATCAGTAACGATCCTTCTCAATTGCTCTTAAAATATAATCTTTATTAGTATAGCCTAGATTTCAATAAATCATTTAAGAGAATGCTCTATAATTATACGACTTATAATCTGACTTGGTCTTATTCACGCTAGTAACATCATAACCTTTTTTATTATTTTTTTCAACATAAAAATGAATAACATAAAAGAGCCTATTTAAACCACATAGACTCTAAATAACACCCTTCTCTTTTAAGCTGACATATTGTCCATCTCCTATAATAAGATGATCCAAAATACGGATTCCAATTAGATCTCCTGCCTGAATCATTCTTTGAGTGACTTCAATATCTTCTTTGCTGGGAGAAGGGTCTCCGCTGGGATGATTGTGAAGCATAATAATGCCTGCTGCACTTTTTTTAATAGCATAATTAAATACTTCTCTAGGATGGACAATAGATGAATTGATACTTCCTTTAGTAATATCTTTATCGCATAAAATCTGATTCTTAGTATCCAGCAATACAATCTTAAAATGCTCCTGCTTTAAGTATCTCATTTCCTCCATATAAATAGCTGCTATGCTGCCAGGAGAATTAATTCTGTACTTTAAGCGGCCTTCATGCCTTGAAATTCTTTTTGACAGTTCCAATACTGCTTTTATCTGAATTGCTTTTACTTTTCCTATCCCATTTATATTCATAAGTTCTTCTAAAGAATACTGATAAAGACCGTGCAATCCTTCTTCTTTTTCGAAAGACAGGAGTTTTTGAGCCAATTCTACTGCTCTCATATTCCTTGAACCTGTGCGAAAAATAATGGCTAACAGTTCAGCATCAGACAAAACTTCTGCACCAAAATACTCTAATTTTTCATAAGGTCTTTCAAACTCAGGAAGATCTTTCATAGACATATGATGGTTTAATGATCCCATCGGGCCATCCTCCTACCTGGGAAAAGTGTAATTTTCAAATATATCAACATCCATCTCTTTAAGCAAAATCGATAATAATTTTAAAGGAAGTCCCACCACATTATTATAATCACCACAAACTTTATCAATCAATACGGCTCCTACCCCCTGTATTCCATATGCACCAGCTTTGTCCATAGGTTCTCTGGTATTTGTGTAAGCATCTATAATAGAAGAAGATAAAGGTCTCATATATACCTCTGTTCTTTCATATCCAACTTTTATAAGATGATTTTTTGTCTGTATTAAAGTAATCCCGGTATACACTTCATGCATATTTCCCTGAAGCATGGTAAGCATAGCTTTGGCTTCTTCCCTATCTTTCGGTTTCCCAAGCACCTTATCCTTGTAAACAACTATTGTATCTGCACCTAGTACAACAAAATCCCCTTCTAAGTTTTTTGCAACATCTGCAGCTTTTTGCTTTGACAATTGGATCACCAATTCACTGGGTGAAAGCATAGGATCAATGACTTCATCAGTATTGCTCACAATAATATCAAAAGAAAGGCCTAATTGCTCAAGAAGTATTTTACGTCTCGGAGAACCAGAAGCTAAAATAATTTTGCTCATATCCACTGCACCACCTATATAAGATTTGATTGGAAATTATTACACTAAATTCTTTTATATATAAGTATAGCCGCTATAATTCCCAATATACTTGCTATAGTAATTTCCATTTTAAAACTGAATTGAATATAGATTATTGACAAATCTAATACGATTGGATTTTTAAAACCAAATTCCTGTCCATAATTAATCCACTGCATATATGGTACTTTGCCCAAATACTGCCCTATAAAGCCTCCAATTACAATCCCTCCAAGCAAAAGCAAAAACAAAGACCAGTTGTTTTTTCCTTTTCCCCCGTACAAATTTCTCATCCTCCCGAAATATTCTCATCATATTCATCTTTAGTTGCATTTATATATTTTAACACAATTTGAATCAATTTGCGTATAAAAAAAGAATGTACTTTAATAAGTACACTCTTTTAAAGATCATTTAACTTGCCGAAACAGAAGAATGGATTCCTTCTGACTGGATTTGGGCATGAATAGCTTTCGTAGGACATTTGCTTACACAAGCCATACATTGCGTACATTTTTCATAATTTACATGTGCAAGATTATTTTGAAAATCCATTGCTCCGTATTCACAAACTTTCACGCACATTCTACAACCAATACATCCAACCGAGCAACTATCTTTAACTTCTTTTCCTTTATCCAGGGAATTGCATAAAACTCTTACTTTACTCTTTACAGGCACCAGCTCAATGACAGCTTTGGGGCAAGCTTTAACGCAGTTTCCACAGGCCGTACATTTTTCTTCATCAATCACAGCAATGCCATCTTCAATCTTTATTGCTCCAAAAGGGCAGACTTTTTTGCAACTGCCTAATCCAAGACACCCATAGCCACAACTTTTGGCACCGCCCCCGGGAATTAAAGCTGCATCTCTGCAATCACTGATTCCATAATACTCATATTTATTTTTGCTTTTGTCACAGGTTCCTTTGCATTTAACAACCGCCACTTTTTTATCCATTTGATCTACTTTTAATCCCATTAAAGCAGCAATCGCTTCTGTAGATTCTGCTGAATTTACTGAACATCCACCAGGACTAACAATTCCTTCCACTACTGCCTTAGCAAAGGCATCACAACCAGCAAATCCACAACCACCGCAGTTAGCCCCTGGAAGAAAATCCCTAACTTGCGGAATTCTTTCATCGACTTCCACCGCAAACTTTTTTGAAGCATAGCCCAAGCCTGCTCCAAATAATACGCCTAGTCCACCAATACTGATGACAGGATAAAGAATACTTGTTATGTCCATCATTTCACCCCTTTTTTAGAGTAAGCCTTGAAAGCCCAAAAACGCTATTGACATTAGTCCCGCAGTAATCAATGCAATCGGAAATCCTTGAAAAGCTGTTAGAATATTATTGTTTTCAATTCTTTCTCTTATTCCGGCAAAAAGAACAATTGCCAATGTAAAGCCTAGCGCAGCACCTACGCCATGAACAATGCTTTGGATAAGATTATATCCTTCGTTCATATTGAGGACAGCCACCCCTAATACTGCACAATTTGTTGTAATCAAAGGAAGGTATACCCCCAATGCTTGATAAAGCGTAGGGCTTATCTTCTGTATAACCATTTCAACAAATTGAACTAAAGAAGCAATAACTAAAATAAACGCAATGGTATAGAGATACTCAATCTTAAAAGGTACCAATATCCAGTTATAAACTATATAAGTAATCATCGAAGCTAAAGTCATAACAAAAGTTACTGCCATCCCCATTCCAACAGCTGTTTCTACCTTCTTAGACACCCCAAGGAAAGGGCATATTCCTAAAAATCTGGATAAAACGAAGTTGTTTACCAAAATCGCACTAAGAAATAAAATAAATAGCTCCATTTATGATCCTCCCTTATGCTTTTTTCATGTTTTTACTTCTTAAATGATTTAAGATTGCCATAAGTATTCCTAAAGTAAAAAACGCACCGGGAGCCAGAATCATAATTAATGCCGGTTGATAGGAAGAAGGAAGAATTTGAATACCAAAAATTTTTCCCGCACCTAAAATTTCTCTAATTGCTCCTATAGTTGTTAAAGCTAAAGTAAATCCTAATCCCATACCTAGCCCATCCATTATTGATGGCAAAATCTTGTTTTTTGAAGCGTAAGCCTCGGCTCTGGCTAAAATAATACAGTTTACAACAATTAAGGGGATAAATAACCCTAATTGACTGTACAGGCTAGGCACAAATGCTTTTAAAGTAAATTCTATTAAAGTTACTAAACTGGCAATAATAACAACATATGCAGGTATACGAATTTTAGATGGTATAAATTTTCTAAGTAATGATATAAACAAATTGGAACCAACCAATACGGCAGTAGTAGCCAAGCCCATTCCTATACCGTTTTCAGCTCCCGTCGTAACTGCCAAGGTAGGACACATTCCAATTACCTGAACAAACGTTGGGTTCTCTGCTATTATCCCATTGGAAAGTCTTTCAATCAATTTTTTCAATGTTATCCACCCCCTTAGTTAAAATCGAAGATGATCTCATTGGTATCTGTGTCAACCCAATGTTTAAGCAAATTAAGTACTTCATTTACTCCTGATGTAACCGCTTTAGATGTAATCGTTGCTCCGGTAATTGCCTGTATTTCATCATCTGCACCAGGAGTAGTCTTTACGACTTTAAGTTCACCCGATTTTCCTTCATATTGAGATGTAAAAGCGGCATTTTGGGCATTTGCTCCTAGCCCCGGAGTTTCAGAATGACTTACAACTTTCACTCCTTGAAGCACTCCATCTTTAGATACACCAATCATCATCTCAATCGCACCACCGTATCCTTTAGGCGCCACTTTAACTGCAAAGCCTTCCAAAGTATCTCCTTTATAGCCTGCATTCACCTCTAAAATTATGGAGTCTTCCGGTAAATCTACCTCTATAAGTTCAAATTTATCTGCCTGCGGAAGCGTTTGCTTCATGGCTTCTTCTTTAGTTTGCTGAACCTGTTTTGCTATAGGTTCTTTAGTAATTTCATTGGCAAATCCAAGCAATCCTCCTGCAACAGCAGTTATAACAAATAAAATAAGTCCAAGCTTTACTATTTCTCTCATTTTTTCACCTCCCCAAAGATTCGAGGTTGAGTATATCGGTCAATGAGAGGAACCGCTAAATTCATAATCAATATGGAATAAGAAACTCCTTCCGGGTAACCTCCATAAAGACGAATCACTGTAGTAATGATTCCACAACCTAACCCCATAATATACTGTCCTTTAATTGTAACAGGAGAAGATGCATAATCCGTCGCCATAAAGAATGCTCCCAAGAAAAGTCCTCCTGTAAAAATCTCATAGATGGCATTGGAATAGAACATCCCATCTCTTCCCAAGATCCATGTAAGTATTAATACTGTTCCAATAAATGTTGCAGGGATTCTAATAGAAATCACTTTTTTGTATATTAGATATACCCCACCAATTAAAAGAGCTATTACAGAAGTTTCTCCTATACATCCCCCTACATTCCCCAAGATTAAATCTGTGATAGAAGGAAGTGCTCCACTGCCTTCTTTTAAGATTCCTAAGGGAGTTGCTGTTGTAACACCATCTATAGTCCAAGTAGTCATTTGCACCGGCCAGGAAGCAAGTAAAAACGCTCTTGCTGCTAATGCCGGATTAATAAAGTTTTGTCCCAAGCCGCCAAATAATTGCTTCGCAATGATAATCGCAAAAGCTCCACCAACAATGGGAAGCCAAAATGGAACTGTAGGTGGTAAATTCAAAGCAAGAAGTAATCCTGTAACAGCAGCACTATAATCATTAACCGTAATCTTTTGATGTGTTAGTTTTTGCCACAAAGCCTCTGCTCCAATACAGGATGCAACGGACAGTAAAACAACAATTAAAGCATGAAATTTAAAAACCCATATCCCTACTAATGTAGCGGGAAGTAATGCAATTAAAACATCTCTCATGATACCCTGTATCGAATCCTTTGAATGTATATGAGGAGATGAAGACACCGTATACATTTCCGTTGACATTAAGTCTCCCCCTTTATGCATTTTTTCTTCTATTGTTTAATATAGTTTTTTTAGCCGTACGGATCGATTGAACCAAATGCCTCTTTGCAGGGCAAGTAAATGAGCAACTTCCACATTCAATACAATCCATACCATGAGATAATTCAAATTTTTCCATATCGTAATTTACTGCATATTGATTAAGTTGCAAAGGCAGTAAATTCATTGGACAAACAGAAACACATTTGCCGCAACGGATGCAATTCCTTTCTTCTGGTAAACCTGCTTCTTCCTTTGATAAACATAAAATTGCAGAAGTACCTTTAATAACTGGAACATCCAAAGACGATAAAGCAATCCCCATCATAGGACCACCGGATATTACTTTTACAGGTTCTGACGCAAATCCCCCTGCTGCTTCTATCAGTTCTCTATATGAAGTTCCCAGTCTTACTTTAAAGTTTTTAGGATCTTTAATTGCTCCGCCAGTTACTGTTACAATTCGTCTCATTAATGGTCGTCCTTTAACGACAGCTCTTTGGATTGCAACAGCAGTATCAATATTTTGAACAATACATCCTACATCTGCCGGAAGTCCTCCTGATGGTACTTCCCGTCCTGTAATAGCATAGATCAGTTGTTTTTCTGCCCCTTGAGGGTACTTTGTTTGCAAAACTTTAACTTCAATATTGGATACTCCTTCTAATGCTTCTTTTAATGCTTTTACTGCATCCATTTTGTTATTTTCTACACCAATATAGCCTTTCGCCTGTGGAAACAGTTGAAGAATAATCTTTAGCCCTTCGATCACTTTATCCGTTTCTTCCAGCATAATACGGTGATCGGAAGTTAAATAAGGCTCGCATTCTGCTCCATTGATAATAATCGTATCAATATTTTTTTCAGGTGGAGGAGACAATTTTATATGAGTAGGAAATCCAGCTCCACCCATTCCGACTATTCCAGCTTCTTTAATGATTTCGACAATCTGTTCCTTCGATAAATTTTTGTAATCTCCCTTTGGTCCTAAAGATTCATGTTCTTCATACAAACCATCATTTTCAATAATAACCGATAATACTTTACTTCCATTAGGATGCAGCATAGGGGTAACATCTTTAACAATACCTGAAACCGAACTATATATTGGAGATGAAACAAAAGCCTTGGCTTCTCCGATCTTTTGTCCCACCAAGACTTTATCTCCCTTTTTCACTATTGGTTCACAGGGTGCTCCTATATGTTGAGACATAGGAAAAACCAGATCTCCTTTGGGAAGAAGCGTTTCAATTGGTTTATTTTCTGTAAAGTGCTTTCCATCCGGAGGATGAATACCCCTTTTAAATGTAAGTAATTTCATATTATTCCCCCTATCTCATCAAGTAGAACTTTTAATAATTAAAAGGATTTCATGTATATATGATAATACAAATAAATCGACTACTCAACAAATGATAAAAAATGCACAAAAAATTTTGAAATGTATTCCAAATATCTCTCATGCATTTGTTAGTCCAAAGCCAAGTATTTTGTATACAATAAACCAAACACGCTTAACTACATTAATCAAAAATTTTTTAAAAAAATTTTGGGGCTCTAAGATTTTTGTCTAATTTCTGTCAAATTCTCAGAGATGTATTCCTTAAGCCACGCTATTACAGAAAGTTCATTAATAGGAACATCTCCTAAAATATTCTTCACTTCTTGTGTGTCAAATTCAAATATTCTGTCATTATATCTGTGATAATATTTAAATTCAATGTCCGGATTGGACAAAATCAAATTTGCAATAGTGCTCACAATGTCTCCCAATGGCGCTCTATCTATATGGTCATACTCCATCCATGCATTTAATTTTGTTCCTTGTCCTAAAGTACTTTGAATTTCTACATCCCCATTACACCTGTTACACGCTGCCGCCAGCAAAGGTACTCCAAGCCCAACTTTTCGTGTGGTTCTGGTGGTTGTAAAAGGATTTTTTATGGTCTTCACAAAGTTTTCATCCATTCCTTTTCCATTGTCTTCAATCTTAATTTCAAAAAGATTCTTTTCTAAATCCTCAATAATTTCTAGTTTTATTTCAGTTGCTTCAGCCCGTACACTGTTTTCTATAATATCCAGTATGTGTAATGATAGTTCTTTCATGATTTATTCTCCCCTGTCTTCATAAAATCTGTTTTGTTTAAAAATATATTTTGATTTTAACGCAATTAAAAAATAAATCAAGAATTTGGCATTTTCCAAACAGATACTGTAATAACATATTAATATCGCACCAGTACAATTAAGTAATCACTGTTCAACCTCTTCAACACGATCCATGGAGCTTTAGTCCATATAAAAAGGAGGTTTTTTAGAATGAATCATTTTGTATCAATACAGTTGGATAAAAAAAGCAAAATTCCTCTTTACCAGCAATTGGGAGATGCTTTATGTGAACTCATTCAAAAAGGAATTTTAAAGCCCAATACCAAACTGCCTACAATCCGTACTCTGGCATCACAGTTAAAGATTAATAATGCTACAGTGGTAAATGCCTATAAATATTTAGAAAGCAAAGGAGTTGTTTACGCACAAATGGGCAGCGGCACCTACGTCTCTCCGCTTCCTTTAGAAATGATTAGTTTTCCTGTTTTACCTGAGAAAGATCATGATCTAAAACTTAAGCAAATTTCTATTTCAAAAAATACGATTAATTTTGCAAATATTTCTCCTCCTACAGATTTGTTTCCTGTAAAAGATTTTAAAGAAATGTTCAATGAAGTACTGGAGCGGGATAAAGGCAAAGCATTCAATGTTCAGGATGATTATTGCTATGACCATCTGCAGGAATCTATTGCAGATTATCTGACTACATATGGCATCCACACATCAAAAGACAACATTCAAATCATTTCTGATACTCAACACGGTATAGATATTCTCTCAAAAACTCTGCTTCAATTCGGAGATGTTATATTTGTTGAAAAACCTGCTTTCTACGGCACCATTGCTGCTTTTGCAAACAGAGGAGCACGTATAGTAGAAATCCCTTTAAATTTTGACGGCATGGATATTTCATTGTTAGAAGGCTGTCTCAAATTATATCAGCCTAAGTTTATTTACATAACCCCTTATTTTCAGAACCCCACCGGATATTCATATTCTCTTGCCAAAAAAAAGATTATTTTAAATTTAGCTCAAAAGTACAATACATATATTATAGAAGAGGATTATGTAAGTGACTTAAATTATTCTGATAAACCCATCGTTCCTTTAAAAGCATTGGATAAACAAAACAGAGTAATCTATATTAAAAACTTCTCAAAAGTACTGGTACCAGGACTTCGTCTAGGATTTTTGATTCTTCCAGAAAAAATTATAGAACGTATTTTATCCCATAAGCATAGTATAAACCTTTCTACCTCAGGACTAATCCAAAGAGTATTTGATTTATACCTTAGAAAGGGGCAGTGGCAAAAACATTTAAAAAAGATACGTACCATTTATGAAAAAAGATATTACTGTCTGCTGGATGCGTTAGAATATTATTTAAAAAATTACATCACTTACATACCACCTCAAGGAGGATTAAGTGTATGGATTAAATTGGCAGACTCTATCTCCGCAGCAAATTTATGTGATTTGCTTTTAGCTAAAAATGTTATTCTTTCACCGGGCTCTTTGTTTTCAATGATGCAGGACTCATCCTCATATCTTCGCCTTGGCTTTGCGACTGTAGATGAAAATCAAATTGAGAAAGGCGTAAAAATTATGGGAGATGTACTCGATACAATGTTAACTAACTAAAAAACCTCGGAACCTTATCCGAGGTTTAAAGATCGTTTGCTGCAAATAACTGACTTTTATTTTCACTTTTAGCTGAATCTATTCCTTTTACCATATATAAAATCACAATACCATAATATATAAAGAAAAAGAACGGAATCTTAAATGGTAATAGTTTTACTATAAACTTAACGACAGTTGGAAGCGTAAGAGAATAAATACCAATTTTATAAATCTCACCATATTTTTGATTTCCATGAATAATTGAATTTACAACAAGCCCTATTAAGCTTACAAATAAAGAACTAAATAATTTCCCTATGATCATACCTATAATAGTACCAATAATAATGAATGGTATCAAAAACATTTTTAAAGCCGGAAGAAAGTTCTGAATACTTTCTTTATCAAAGCTAAGAGTTCCAAAATCCTTAAGTGAATACTCCCTTTTTTCAATTCCATCTTTACTAATAATTTTAGTTTTTGTAATCAATACTCCCTGCTGATAATCATCAAGAATATTTTCTTCTAGTTCTTCTTCAGTATTGACCACAACAATAGAAGTGCCCTCTTCAAAAACAATAGGCATATCCCCTTCAACTTGCAATTCTCCATTATTGAATTCAAAATAAGGTATGTCCGATTCAAAATAATTGATTACTAATCCCACTATTTTATTTGTTTCGTAAACTGGTTTTATACAACTTAATACACCAATAATTAAAGAAAGCAAAACCAAATACCCAAGTGCATTTCCAACCGATTCTTTAACAATCGTTTGATAAAAGTCAAAGTTTAAAATACTCTTTTTGATTCTGACAAAAAAATTAATCTTTTTACTATCCATTTACATCCTCCTATATCATTATTTATTTTTAATTCCATTCTATAGCAAATCAATCTCTTCATCAATAATATCAAAGAACCATTATATAAAAAAAGACAGCAGATTAAATAGATCTTCAATCTTGCTGTCTTTTTTCATTCTGTTTTATAATGTTCTAACAGAAACAACACCGTCAATTGCTCTGATTTTCGCTACAATATCTTCTTCAACCTTTTTATCTGAATCAATTATTGTATATGCCCAATCTTTTTTGCTCTTATTCATCATATCCATAATATTAATATCGGCATGCGCAAGAATCGTAGTGATCTGGCCTACCATGTTACGGATATTTCTATGAGCTACAACGGTACGATAATTTGTCGTTCTTGCCATTTCACAGTCTGGGAAATTCACGGAGTTCTTAATATTACCATGTTCAAGATAATTTCTTAATTGCTCTACAGCCATCACTGCACAATTATCTTCGGATTCTGGTGTTGAAGCCCCCAAATGAGGAATCGTAATAATATTTTCTACATCAATCAATTCGTCAGAAGGAAAATCTGTTACATAACTAGCCACAATACCCGCCTTAATCGCTTCAATTAAATCGGTATTGTTAACCAATTCTCCTCTGGAGAAATTGAGTATTCTAACGCCCTTTTTCATGAGTGCAAACTTTTCTTTATTAAGCATATTTTTTGTTTCATCTAAAAGCGGCACATGGATGGTAATATAATCACATTCTGCGAGCATAGAATCTAAACTAATTGCTCGATGCACGTCCCGCGACAATCCCCATGCTGCATCGATAGACATATAGGGATCATACCCTTGAACATCCATTCCAAGAGCATTCGCAGCATTCGCTACTAAAACTCCAATAGCACCTAATCCAATAACACCTAATTTTTTGCCCAATATTTCAGGACCAGCAAATTCCCCTTTGCCTTTTTCAACGAGTTTAGGTACTTCGTCTCCTTTTCCTTTTAAACTTTTTGTCCATTGGATTCCTTCAACAATTTTTCTGGAAGAAAGGAATAGACCCGTCAATACCAATTCTTTTACACCATTTGCGTTTGCCCCTGGTGTATTAAAAACAACAATTCCTTTTTCTGAACATTCATCTATAGGAATATTATTCACTCCTGCACCTGCTCTGGCAACTGCTTTTAATGAAGGCGGAAATTCCATACCATGCATTTTCGCGCTTCTAACTAAAATACCATCCGGATTCGCACAGTCATTAGAGATTTCATATGTATCCTTTGGTAAAAGCTCTAAACCCTTCTCAGAAATATTGTTTAAAGTTTGAATCTTAAACATTGTGCTCCCCCTATCGATTTTCCATTTCGAACTTCTTCATAAATTCTACTAATGTTTTGACTCCCTCGATTGGCATTGCGTTATATATGCTTGCACGCATTCCACCAACTGTTCTATGCCCTTTTAAATTAACCAGACCTTTGGCAGTCGCTTCTTTTATAAATTTTGCATCTAATTCTGGTGACGGAGAAACAAAAGGTATATTCATTAAAGAACGATATTTTGGAACTACTGTGCCTTTAAAGAAGCTTGAATCATCTAAATAATCATAAAGAATTTTAGCTTTTTCTTCATTGATTTTTTGCATAGCAGGTACTCCACCCATCTTTTTAACCCATTCGAAAACTAATTTCGCAATATATATGCTGTAAGTAGGTGGTGTATTATACATGGAACCATTTTCTGCATGTATCTGATAATTAAACATGGTTGGTGTAATATCCATAGCATGCCCAATCAAATCTTCACGAATAATCACTACAGTAAGTCCTGCAGGACCCATATTCTTTTGCGCACCGGCAAAAATCACACCAAACTTATTAACATCATATACTTCGGATAAAATATTCGATGACATATCAGCTACCAAAGGAACATCTCCTGTATCAGGCAGCTCAGTATATCTTGTTCCATAAATCGTATTATTGGTTGTTATGTAGAAATAGTCAGCATCCGGTGAAAAAGTACTTTTATCTAATTCAGGAATATAATTAAAAGTTGCATCTTCCGATGAAGCAACTACATTTACAGTTCCATATCTGCTTGCTTCAGCAATAGCTTTTTTTGCCCATAAACCTGTTTTTACATAATCTGCTTTTTTGCTCTTTCTAAACAGATTTAATGGAACCATGGCAAATTGGCTGGATGCTCCCCCTTGTAAAAAGAGAACCTTGTAGTTTTCTGGAATATTCATAATTTCTCTAAGAAGTGCTTCGGCTTCATCAATAATATCTTGATAGACTTTTGAGCGATGGCTCATTTCCATTACTGACATACCAGCATCTCTGTAGATTACCAATTCTTCTTGAGCTTTTTTAAGCACTTCTTCAGGCAGCATCGAAGGACCTGCTGAAAAATTATAAACTCTGTCCATTTTACCCCTCCTAAGTATACATTCATTGAAATCTATTCTTTGACATTTTGCTAACAATGTTTGCTAAGAATTATATCCAAAAATATAATATTCGTCAATAAAATAATTATGATTTTTAATTTTTTAAAAATAAATAATATACTTAAAGTTTTAATCCTATAGTTGAGCAAGAATCAGGATATAAGTAAGTTAAACCAATGTTGCCACCATTACAGCTTTGATCGTATGCATTCTGTTTTCCGCTTCATCAAACACCACAGAAGCTTTGCTTTCAAATACTTCCTCAGTAACCTCATTTCCTTTGACTGCGGGAAGACAATGCATAAAAATTGTATGATCTTTTCCTGTTTTATTCATCAAAGAAGCATTCACCTGGTAAGGCTTTAGGAGTTTAATACGTTCTTCAGCTTTGTCTTCTTCTCCCATAGAACACCAAACATCTGTATAAATCACATCAGCACCATCCACTGCTGCCCCAACATCTTCTGTAATTGATATTTTTCCTTTTGACGCTTCTGCGAACAATTTACATTCTTCAATTAAAGATTCTTCTGGCCATAAGTCTTTGGGCGCAGCAATCACAAAATCCATTCCCATTTTTGCAGAACCAATCATCAAACTATTGGCCATATTATTTCGTCCATCTCCCATATATACAAAACGAATGCTTTTTAAATACCCAAACTTTTCCTTTATTGTGAGTAAGTCTGCCAAAACTTGTGTTGGATGATAAATATCTGTTAATCCATTCCAAACAGGAACTCCACTATACTGAGCCAATTTTTCTACAGTCTCTTGTTTAAAACCTCTGAATTGAATTCCATCAAAAAGACGGCCCAATACCCTCGCAGTATCTTCAATAGATTCTTTATGGCCTAACTGAATGTCGTTTTTTCCCAAATACTCTGGATGGGCTCCTTCATCAATGCAGGCTACGGTAAATGCACATCTTGTTCTTGTAGAAGGCTTTTCAAAGATCAGAGCAATGTTTTTTCCTTCTAAAAGATTTCCTTTGATCCCCATTCTTTTCTTTCTTTTTAGATCCTCCGCCAAATCCAATAAATACTCTATTTCATTCGGTGTGAAGTCTTTTAAAGTTAGAAGACTTCTTCCTTTTAAATTCATCCCCATAATTTCCCTCCTCTTAATTTAATTTTAAATTTTATTATTATATTCCTACATATAATAATCCAGAGTTTCGTAAGTAAATGTTTCATTTTTACTATAAGTTTTTAAAGCTAGAAGATATGCCTTTGCCGTATCCAAAGAAGTAAAACAAGGTATTTTCATCTGTTCGGCTGTAGTGCGTATTTTAAAACCGTCTTTATTTGGATTTTTACCTAATGTAGGTGTATTGATGACAATCGTTATTTCTTTATTCTTCATCATTTCAAAGATTTCATCAAGATTATGGATTGAAATCGGTTTTACTTCCAATCCTTTCTCGTTAAGGTATTTTGCAGTTCCTTCACTGCCCATAAGCTCAAATCCTATCTCTTTAAAAGACTTTAATAATTCTATAGATTCTTTTTTATCTTTTTCCCTTAAAGATACAAAGATTTTTCCAGAGCCTGGGAATGTGTATCCTGCTCCGCTAAACGCTTTAACAAGTGCCTTTTCATAAACAGAATCTACTCCCAATACTTCACCAGTTGATTTCATTTCAGGAGTCAATGCCACATCTACATTATTTAGTTTTTGGAATGAAAATACCGGTGCTTTCACAGCAACCAAATTACTTTTATTGTATAAGCCAACTCCATAGCCTTGATCTCTTAATTTTTCTCCTAATATGACTTTTACTGCCACATGTACCATAGGAATTTTGGTTACCTTGCTTAAAATAGGCACGGTTCTGGAAGCTCTGGGATTCACTTCAATAACATATACTTTTTCATCTTTTACAACAAATTGAATATTCATTAAGCCAATAACTTGCAAAGCTTTAGCAATCTTTCTGGTATATAAAATCAATGTATCAATGACCTTTTGTGAAAGAGTTTGAGGTGGATATACACAAATACTGTCTCCTGAGTGTACCCCTGTTCTTTCTATATGTTCCATAATTCCCGGAATTAAAATATCCTCTCTGTCTGAAATTGCATCAACTTCTACTTCTTTTCCCTCTATATATTGATCTATTAAAATTGGATGTTCGGTAGAAAGAGAGGTTGCTTCCTTTACATACTCCCGTAATTCAGTTTCTGAATAAACAACTTGCATGGCTCTCCCACCAATAACATAAGAAGGTCTTACGAGAACAGGATAACCTATTTCCTCTGCAACTCTTACCGCCTCATCTATATGCGTTACAGCACTGCCTTTAGGCTGTGGAATATTAAGTTCTTTAAGAAGCTGTTCAAAGAGCTTTCGATCTTCCGCCACATCTATAGAATCTACTGATGTTCCCAGGATCTGAACACCTCTTTTTAATAATTTGGGGGCAAGATTAATTGCAGTTTGTCCTCCAAATTGAACAATAACGCCTTTAGGCATCTCTTTTCTGATGACATTATAAACATCCTCTATATACAATGGCTCAAAATAAAGTTTTCCTGCTGTATCAAAATCAGTACTTACAGTTTCAGGATTATTGTTAATAATAATAGATTGATATCCTGCTTCTTCAATTGCCCATACAGCATGAACCGAACAATAATCAAATTCTATTCCCTGTCCGATTCTTATAGGTCCAGAACCTATTACAATAATCTTCTCTTTTTTGCTGATGATATTTTCATCTTCTTGTTCATAAGTAGAATAGTAGTAAGGTGTCTGTGATTCAAATTCACCTGCACAGGTATCTACCATTTTGTAGACCGGATACATGTCATGGGCTCTTCTTAAAGTATCTAAAGTTGAGATCGGTTGCTTTGACAAAGCTTGAATTTCCACATCAGTAAAGCCCATTTCTTCAGCTTCTTTTAGCAATTCCGCTGTAAAAGGTTCATTCTTAAGCCTTTGCTCGATTTCTATGATATGATTGATTTTATGCAAAAACCATGGGTCAATCTTAGTAATATGATTAATGGCTTCGACAGATATACCTCTTCTTAATGCCTCGGCAATCACAAAGATTCTCTGGTCATCACATATGTAAAGCATTTTTTCTATTTCTTCGTCAGTTTTCTTCCCTAAATCTTCTCTTCTTAAACCTGTATCTTTTCCTTCCAAAGAAATAACTGCTTTTAAGAAAGAGCTTTCAAAATTCCTGTCAATCGCCATAACTTCTCCTGTTGCTTTCATTTGAGTACCTAAGGTATGATCAGCATACCCAAATTTATCAAACGGCCATTTTGGGATTTTTGTTACTACATAATCTATTGCTGGTTCAAAAGAAGCCTTGGTTTTCCCTGTGACATAGTTGGGAATTTCATGAAGGTGCATTCCAATGGCGATTTTGGCTGCTATTTTCGCAATGGGGTATCCTGCAGCTTTAGAAGCTAGGGCTGATGAACGACTCACCCTTGGATTTACTTCAATGACTACATATTCCATACTTTCGGGATTAAGGGCAAACTGAACATTACATCCTCCCTCAATTTTAAGCGCACGAATGATTTTGATCGCAGAAGTCCTTAACATCTGTACCTCTTCATTTCTCAAAGTTTGACAAGGGGCTACAACAATGCTGTCTCCTGTATGAATACCTACCGGATCAATGTTTTCCATATTACAGATAATAATACAAGTGTCGTTGCTGTCTCTCATCACTTCATATTCTATTTCTTTCCAGCCAGCAACACTTTGCTCTAATAGCACTTGATGAATTCTGCTGTGCATTAATCCACTATGAAGGATTTTCTTAAGTTCTTCCATATTATTTGCAATGCCACCACCAGTGCCACCCAAAGTATATGCCGGTCTTACAATAATAGGAAATCCGATTTGCTCTGCAAACTCGAGCCCTTCTTCCATAGAGCAGACTATAGTGCTTTTAGGAATAGGTTCCCCAATACTTTGCATAAGTTCTTTAAATTTTTCTCTGTCTTCTGCGTTTTGTATTGCTTCCAAAGATGTTCCCAGAAGCTTCACATTGTTCTGATCCAGTACACCAGCTTCTTTTAACTCAACCGCTAAATTAAGACCCGTCTGTCCTCCCAATGTAGGAAGAAGTCCATCCGGTCTCTCTTTTTCAATAATATATGTTAAAGCTTCCAAGTTTAATGGCTGTATATATACTTTATCCGCCATATTATCATCCGTCATAATTGTGGCAGGATTACTGTTGACCAGAACGACTTCAATATTTTCCTCTTTTAAAGCTTTACAGGCTTGAGTTCCTGCATAATCGAATTCAGCTGCCTGACCTATAATAATGGGGCCTGAACCGATTACCATTACCTTTTTTAAGCTTGCATCTTTAGGCATTATCTCCCTCCTCATCTAGTAAGGTAATCCATTCCTTAAAAATAACGTTAGCGTCGCTTGGTCCTGGTCCTGCTTCAGGGTGAAATTGAACTGCATAAACTTTTAATTCTTTATTGCAAAAGCCTTCTACTGTCAAATCATTAACATTGATATGGGTAATCTCAATGTCCTTTGTAACTTTATTACCATCAATGGCATATCCATGGTTTTGAGAAGTAATCAAAATCTTATTGGTCCTCAGATCTAAAACGGGATGGTTCCCTCCCCTATGACCAAATTTTAGTTTATACGTATCTCCCCCTAAAGCCAGGGCAAGAATCTGCTGTCCTAAACATATTCCAAACAGAGGAATTTTCCCAAGCAAGTGTTCCGCAGTATGAATCGCAAGGGTTACATCTTTGGGATCTCCCGGTCCATTAGATAGAAGAATTGCATCTAAATTATAGTTAAGAAGTGTATCGTAAGGAGTATCCCAAGGAAAAATAGTAATCGAGCATCCCAATTGTTCAATACATTTTAGGATCCCCTTTTTTAATCCTAGATCCACAATACCAATATGTTTTCCTTTCCCTGGGACATGCTTAATTTCACGAGTAGATACTTGCTCCACTGTATTCTTGGGAAAAGTATAATTTTTGAGTTGCTCTCTTAACTCATCAGTAATCTCTTCTGTAGTGAGCAAACAATTCATTGATCCTTGATTTCTAATTTTTTTTGTAAGCATCCTTGTATCTATATCGGAAATGGCAAAAACCCCTTGCTCTTTCAGGTAATCAGATAAATTCCCCTGGCTCATCCAATTGCTTTCAAACTTAGCATTTTCTTTTACAACAAATCCGCTGACCTGCACTTTATCCGATTCTACATCATGATCATTGACTCCGTAATTCCCTATAAGAGGATAAGTCATAACAACAATTTGCCCCGCATAAGACGGATCAGTCAATGTTTCCTGATAGCCGGCCATGGATGTATTGAATACAATTTCCCCCAATACTGTTTTTGTGTCACCAAACGCTTTTCCTGTTAAAACCGTTCCATCTTCTAACAATATATGAGCTTTCATTTCAAACCTCCTTTAATGTTTCTTCCAATATATTTACAGCTTTATCGATTTCTGCTTTGCTAACAATCAATGGCGGAACAAATCTTATGACATTGGTCCCCGCTCCTACAAGAAGCAATCCTTTTTCTATGCAGGCATTAATGATGTTTCCTGCCGGAACAGATAATTCTACCCCTTGAATCAGTCCAATCCCTCTGACTTCAGAGACCAAATCATATTTTTCTTTTAAATTTTCAAGTTTTTCTCTTAGATACTCTCCCTGCTCTTTTACATTTTTTAAAATTCCTTTTTTTAATAAAGCATTTAATATCACCTTTGCAGCAGTACAAGCCAGAGGATTGCCTCCAAATGTGGAAGCATGATCTCCCGGTTTTAAGGCAAGTACTGCTTTTTCAACCGCCATCATTGCACCAATCGGAAATCCTCCCCCTAATCCTTTGGCTAGGGCAATGGCATCCGGTGGAATTTCATATGTCTGATATGCAAATAAATTGCCTGTACGACCTATGCCACACTGAACCTCATCATATATCAGTAAAATATCTTTTTCTGTACAGAGTTCTCTTATTTTCTTTAAAAATTCCCTTTGAGCTGGACGAATTCCCCCTTCTCCCTGAACAGGTTCAAGAAGAATTGCACAGGTCTTCTCTGAAACCAAATCTTTTACCGATTCATAATCATTGAATTTTGCATAAACAATACCTTCCAGTAAAGGATTTAAGTCTTTTTGATATTTTTCCTGCCCCGTTGCAGTGATGGCTCCCATCGTTCTTCCATGAAAAGATTGCTTCATTGTTATAATCTCATAGCAATGTTCTCCATGAACCATTTTGCCATACTTTCTAGCCAGTTTTATACAACCTTCAATGGCTTCTGCACCACTATTGCAAAAGAAAACTTTGTCAAAAACACTGTTTTCTATCAAAATTTCTGCTACTTCAATGCCTGGCATATTCCAATATAAATTAGAACAGTGCATCATTTTCTTCATCTGATCATATAAAGCTTCTGTTAATTCTTCATCTCCATATCCTAAAGTATTGACAGCAATTCCTCCAACAAAATCCAGATATTCTTTCCCATCAACATCTCTTACAAGCGTTCCTTTTCCTTCATTTAATACAATCGGAAATCTACTATATGTATTCATAATGACCTTTTCTCCCCGCTTAATCCATTGCCCTTGTAACATCAATCTCTCCCCTTTTATATTAAATTTTTGAATTAATTCACAATTGATATTTTTATAATTATACATCTAATTGAGTTTTTATGCAACAAATATTGATTAATTATTCATTAGAATATATTATTATGCATAAATATAAATCCCTGAGATACTGCTTCTATCCCAGGGATTCACTCTTTGATATGAGTTTCTAACCAATCTAGTATGTCTTTATATACTTCATATTTATTAATTTCATTCAACATTTCATGTCTTCCATTTGCATAAATTTTTATGGATAGATCTTGAATGCCAGCTTTTTTAAATTTACTGTATACTTCTGATACACCTTGGGAATAATTCCCTACTGGGTCCATTGCTCCAGAAAAAATAAAAATCGGCAATTCTTTCGATATTTTGTTGATATTTTGCTGTGCATTGACTTTTCTTGTTCCTCTGATTAAGTCATTAAAAAATGAAGTTGTAAAAATACCGCCACAGAAAGGATCTTTGATATATTTCTCTACTTCTTCTTCATCTCTTGAAAGCCAGTCAAAGTGAGTTTTTGCAGGTTCAAATCTGTCATTAAAAGCTTCAAAAGATAATTTGTACATAAGAGGACTGGCTGCTTTAGGTCCTTTTAATTTCATTTCTAATTGAGCAAAAACCTGTCCAAGTATGCCTCTAAAACCTAGGTCTCCACTTGTCCCGGATAAAATAACTCCTTTTATTTTATCTCCATACCTGATAATATAGTCTCTTGCAAGCAAAGATCCCATACTATGGCCGAAGAGAAAAACAGGCAATTGAGGATGATTTTTTCTAATAATATGGGTTAAATGAGCCATATCCATTACAACTTTTTCCCATCCATGCGCATCAGAAAAAAAACCTCTTTGATTTGCTATTTCCCCGCTTCTTCCATGACCCCTATGATCATTTCCATAAGCAATATAGCCGTGATTTACCAAGAATTTAGCAAAATCCTCATATCTTCCAATATGTTCTCCCATCCCATGAGCGATTTGTACAACGCCTTTTACTGGCATATTATGATTCATCCAACAACAACCATAAATCCTTATATTATCCTTTGATTTATAAGTAAAATCCATTTTAATCATAAATTTTTCCCTCTCTTTATACCACAATAATATTCTGGCTTATTCTTTATCAATATGTGTAATTTGGACTTGTGTCAATAATATAGACACAAAAAGTTTAACTTTTTATGCGACCGTACAAGCAGCTTCATGTACTGCTTGCGGTGTCAAATAATTGATAGAACCATGAATCCTTTTTCGGTTATACCAGGATTCAATATATTCAAATATTGCCTTACGGGCAACGTTGAAATCATAGTATTTACGATGATTGACCTCTTCCTTCTTTAATACTGAATGGAAAGATTCAATGCAAGCATTATCATACGGATTACCTTTTCTACTAAAGGAATGTACGATCCCTTTAGAACAAAGGAAATTTTCAAACTCATTACTTGTGTACTGTGAGCCTAAATCGCTATGTAAAATAATTCCTTCTGTAGTTTTAACATTTAAGCATGCATTTTCTATTGCTTTTACAGCTAATTCTGCAGTCATGGAAGTTCCATAAGCATAGCCTATAATCTTTTTACTATAAAGATCCATGACAGAGGCCAAATAAGTCCATCCATCCTTGAGGGTATGGATGTAAGTTATATCTGTGCACCATTTCTGATTTATATTTGTAGCCTCAAAGTCTCTTTTTATAATATTATCCTTTTCTTCAGAAGAAGGTTTATCTGAATGATGATTGAATTTCTTGACTACAATTGAACGAATGCCCATATCAGCCATATATCGTTGAACACGCTTTAAGCTGATCTTCTCCCCATTGTTGATTAATACTTTATGGATTTTAGGGGCACCATACCTGGACTTACTTTCTGACCAGATGTTTCTAATCTTACTTTTAAGTCTTTCAGCCTCTTCTTGACGTTTTGAAGTTACACCAACTAAAGCCTTATAATAGGTGCTTCTAGGAAACTTTAAGGCTTTGCATATAAGTTTGACGGTATATTTTGACTTGTATTTTTGGATAAATGTAACTATTTCATTTATCGTTTTCTTGCGAATATGGCGGTAGCTTTTTTTAATATTTCATTCTCCATTTCAAGTTCAGCAATACGTTTTTGCATTAATTGATATTCCTTAGCCGTAATTTCTTTATTATCAGCCACCTTTACTGGAGAATATTGTTTAATCCACTTATAAATAGTTACCGTTGCTACGCCATACTCACGGCTCAGTTCTAATACAGACTGGCCAGACTTATACAGATCTACTATCTGTTGTTTAAAATCCTCCGTATATCGGATACCGTTTTTCTTGGACATTGTTTAACACACCTTTCTTGCATTCATTTTACCGTGTTAAACTTTTCGTGTCCACACTTATATACTAACACCAATTGCCTTTTACTCATCTGTATATCCTTTTCTATATATATTTGCTATTCCTTTATCTAAATATCTAATTTATTATAAAAATTTACTTCTTGTTTAATAATATATCAAACTTTATAATGATTAATTTATATTTCGTTATCTGATTACATACTGCACAATACTGTGCACCCTCTTGTACTTGACAATTATTAACAACACGAGTATCATTACTAAGTGTTACCACTTAAGGGAGGAGATTTGATGGAAAACATTGGATTGGTCTTGGAAGGTGGAGGAATGAGGGGATTATATACCTCAGGAGTCCTGGATTTTTTTATAGATCAGAATATATATTTTCCCTATGTCATAGGCGTGTCTGCCGGTGCCTGCAATGCCATCTCCTATCTTTCCAGGCAAAGAGGGAGAAGTAAAAAAATTAATATTGATTATGTAAGAGACAAAAGATATATGAGTTTTGGAAGGTTAATTAAAGAAAAGGAACTGTTTGGGAAAGACTTCCTATTTAATGATATCCCAAATGTATTATGTCCCTTTGACTATGAAACTTTTTATAAAGCAAAAGAAACTTTTGTGGTATGCACAACAGACTGTGAAACAGGTAAGCCAATGTATTTCTATAAAGATAATTCTCCAGAGTTTCTTGATAGTATAAAAGCTTCTATGAGTCTCCCATTTATAAGTAAAATCGTAAAAGTCAAAGATTATTATTTGCTGGATGGAGGTATTTCCGATTCTATTCCAATAAAAAAATCAATAAGTGACGGTAATGAGTATAATGTTTTGATATTAACCAGACATAAAGAATACAGAAAAAAACCGTTTAGAAATAAAAAATTCGCACAATATTTCTATCCCCAATATCCAAATTTAGTAGAAACACTCTGCAACAGACATGCAATGTATAATGAAACTTTAGACTATATTGAGCAATTGGAGTCCAGTGACAAAATATTTGTGATCCGTCCGTCAGAACCTCTGCCTGTAAAAAGAATTGAACGAAATCCAAAAAAACTTTTGGATGTATATAATAAAGGTTATCATGACGCCCAAAAATTATTCCCTCACTTAATTCAGTGGATTAAAAAAATAGATAGAGCTGTTAATCAATAGCTCTATCTATTTTTTTATCTTCTTACAACGGTTTCATTTCTTAACATCGTCCATATCTCTGGGTCTTCCATGCCCAGTCTCCAAAGTGCTATTCCTTTTATTCCTAAATCCCACGCTCTTTGAACCTTGGCCTGAATACTGGCTTCATCTTCAAACCAAACTTCATGCTGATTTCCCTGTTCATCGGTATAAGAATACATAGGGGTCTGAGTTTCTTCATCAAAGATAATTTCTGCATTATATTGCCTTGCCCTGTTAATTGCCATTTCATGAGTGACGTAGGTATTTCTTCCTGTTGTTAAGTTAAAATCAAATCCAAATACAGAAACTGCTGCAACAATTTTATCCCGAGGCATTTTTGTCATAGCATATCTAAGAACACGATCCATCCATCCGATGGATACCACCGGTCCAGGGCCGCTGCCCGGCCAGCCATGCTCATTATACAGCATTACAACAAATTCATCCACTGCTGCTCCTATAGGTGCATATTGGAAAGGATCCGAAAAAGGATTGAATGGTTGATCACTCACCCGTGATGGAACCGATGCAGATAAAAAATATCCCCTTTCATGCAAGGCTCGCCCCAGTTCTGTGTAAAATGCTGAAAGTCTCCCGCTATCTTCTAAATATACATCTTCAATATCTATATTGACTCCGTCAAAGCCATATCCTTCAATCAATTCAATAACATTTTGAATAAATGCTGCCCTGGTTTCCGGTGTTGCCAGCATAGCTTTTACCGTATCCTTTGAGATTGTAACATTTCCTCTTTCATAAAGTAAATTGTGTATTACAGGAAATATCTTGATGTTATTTTCATGGGCAATTCGAATTAAATTTTCAACATATTCATTGGTAAAATCTCCACCAAACTTTTCTATCTCTGTTGGATGATCCGCATCGATCCTAAACATAAATAAACCAAGTTGTGATATTGCATCTGTATTGCTCACAAAGGAATCATACGAACTTGGAAGTGTTGGTCCTTCTGCTAAAGTATAAAATCCTAATATGGTCGTAATGGGCAATTGAGAACCATAAACATTAAAATCCACTATATTTTTGGAAATCCATCCTTTTGTTCCATCAAACAACTCTACTTGATACCAATTGCCGCTGGAGTTGGTTACAGGCAGCTTAGCGCCTTTTACCGTAACCGCTACGATTGGAAAATTTGTCCCAGGTCTTCTTCGTACATTAGCCTGCTCCACATTTACTACAACTTCTGTATATTGAGGAACTTGCAATCGTTGACCAATATATAAGGATGAGGAACTTAAATTGTTTAAAACCATAAAACTTTCCACCGTTGTATTAAACTTTTGAGCTAATCGGTAAAGGCTATCTCCCGGTTGAACGGTATAAACAGCTATAGGAATAATCAATCTTTGCCCAGGGTAAATCATATTTCCTGAAATTTGATTAATATTCCTTATTTCCTGTACATTAACACCATATTGCCTGGAAATTTGGTATAAAGAATCGCCAGGTTTTACTGTATAAATCGTATTAGGAAATCTCCACATCTTCGTTTCACTCCAATGAATATAATCCATATGGTATTATATTCCATCAGGAGATAAAATGTTTGCAACTCAAAGATTATTGCATTAAATACTGGCGATATTTGAATAACTAAATAAAAAAATACCTATAATATTCAATAGGTATTTTCTAATAAGCGTTTCTAAGGAAAGCAGATTCTTTGATGAAATCTGCTTTTTAAAAATTCATAAAACAATGATCGATTAATTTTTGAACATTCCTTCCCGGAGTCCAAAACTTTCGTTGCGTTCCACATTTCCTATTGGCTCAATGTGGACGATCACATCATAAACATCCTGAATATTTTCTTTGATTCTTTCCTCAACTTCCATAGCAATTTTATGAGCCTCCAATACATTCAGATTACCGTCTACTTCAATATCTGTATCTATGATATATAAATTTGCAAGCTTTCTCACTCTGGTTCGATGAGGATTATGAGCACCTTCAATCGCCTCAATGCTGCGAAATATTTCTTCATAAATTGTAGTGTCCTTTACCCCATCCATGAGTTCCATATGCGTTTCAATAACAATTTCATAGGAGGCTTTTATAATCCATAAGCTTACAAGAATTGCAGTAATTGAATCAAAAAGGGGTAAATCAAGCAAATACGTAAAAGCTAATCCAGCGAGCACCCCACTAGAAATAGCAATATCATTTCTCATATTTTTTCCGTTAGCAATCAACATGGAACTCTGGGCTTTTTTCCCAACTCTATATTGATAAATGGCTAAAAATATTTTGCCGATAATCGATAGGACCACAATATAAATAGAAAGCGTCGATGGAATTTCTTTCTCTTGTGCAGAAATGATATCCGATATCCCATTGACAAAAAGTTGTGCACCGGCAAAAAATATAATGAACCCCAGAATCGTTGTAGCAATGGTTTCTGCTCTGTGATGTCCGTAAGGGTGTTCTCTATCCGGGGGCTTTGACATCACTTTTGAAGCAATTAACATAATAAAACTGGTTACAACATCCGTTGAAGAATCTATCCCATCACCCACCAGAGCCATACTTTTTGAAAGCAATCCGAATACTATTTTAAGTAGAGCCAAAATTGAATTGCCAATAATTCCAATCCAGGAAGCCCTTGTGATCAGCTTTGATCGATTTTCCATATAAATAGCTCCTCTTTAGCATCTGCATTAATATTTTTCATGTATATGGTTATATTATATACATATTAGTAGAAAATAAATATATTTTCAACAAATATCATACAATAAGGAGAATTCATATGCCTGAAATGAAGTTTTTCCCGGATAGTCCTTCTAAAACTATTAATAATAAAAAAGATAAAAACGATTTAGTTTCTGAAAATAATCAAAGAGAAAAGGAAAATCCCCAAAATCCATTTTTTGATCTAGCTGAAGACGATGTATTTTCAGCTCCAACGGATGATATATAAGAAAGAGTTTGCTTGCAAAACTCTTGCGCCGAGCAAGTCAGAAAAGCCAATAAAGTACAGTACTTAGGAGTATGTATCTTGCCACAAGAACTTTTTATTCCATAGTAAATCTTTAAGGATTTACTATGGAATAAAATAGGGCGATTTCAATCGCCCTGTCAAAATACATCAAAATTATATTATTATTCCTCAATCATGGTTCCAACACCTTTTTGGGTGAAAATTTCCAGAAGAAGGCAATGTTCCACACGACCATCCAGAATATGTACAGTTTTAACGCCCTTCTTCACACCTTCAACACAGCATTCTACCTTAGGAATCATGCCTCCGGATATAATGCCATTCTTAATATACTCATCCACATCTTTAATAGAAAGTCTGGAAATAATCGAAGAACTGTCGGACACATCTTTTAATACACCTTCTACATCTGTTAAAAAGACAAGCTTCTGCGCCTTCAATGCTCCAGCCACTGCAACAGCCGCATAGTCCGCATTAATATTATAAGAATTGCCTTCTTTGTCAATGCCTATAGGCGCAATTACCGGAATAAAATCTTTTTGAATAAGTGTCGAAATTAACTCTGTATTTACATTCACCACTTCTCCTACAAATCCAACATCCATTCCATTCACCAGTTTCTTTTCAGCCTGCAGAGTAGCCCCATCTTTTCCACTGATGCCTACAGCATTAATTCCTTGATTTTGGATATGACTCACGATACTTTTATTTACTTTTCCTGCGAGAACCATTTCTACGATTTCCATGGTTTCCTGGTCTGTAACCCTGAGTCCGTTTACAAATTCTGATTTTTTATCCATTTGCTTTAATATTTTATTGATATCAGGCCCTCCACCATGCACAATAACAGGATTAATACCAACAAGCTTCATCAAAATAATATCCTGGATAACAGTTTCTTTAATCATTTCATCTACCATAGCACTGCCACCATACTTGATGACTACAGTTTTTCCATAAAACTCTTTTATATAAGGAAGGGCTTCCACCAAAACCTTAGCTTTTTCAATATACATTTCCATTTTTCATCCCCCTCACGTTCTGTATTCCCCATTAATGCGCACATATTCGTAACTTAAATCGCAACCCCAGGCTGTGGCTTCTTCTGAACCTTCTTCAAGCAATGCAATTACTTTAATATCTTTTTCATGCAGAATTTGATATGCATAATCTTCGTCAAACATTAATGGCGTTCCGTTTTTCATTACTGTAATATTCCCTGATTGTGAAGCAAATTGAATGGTTACTTTGCTGGTATCAAATGTTACTCCCGAATATCCCATAGCACAAAGAATTCTGCCCCAGTTAGCATCTTCACCAAAAAAGGCTGTTTTTACCAAGTTAGACGTAATGATGGATTTTGCAAGAGTTCGAGCATCACATTTTGATTTTGCTCCTTTTACATTGACTTCAATAAATTTTCCTGCCCCTTCACCATCTCTTACAATTTGCTGGGCCAAATAAGTATTTACAAAATGAAATGCGGTCTTAAATTGCTCATAATCCTCATTTTCCGTATCAATGAGCACATTTTCCGCTGCACCATTAGCCAATGCCACTACCATATCATTTGTACTGGTATCTCCATCAACAGAAATCATATTATAAGAATCCACAATACTTTCTTTTAATGCTTTATCCAGTAATTCCCTGGATATATTGATATCCGTTGTAATAAATGAAAGCATGGTTGCCATATTGGGATGAATCATTCCGGAACCCTTTGCCATTCCCCCGATCGTAATCATCTTTCCATCTAATTCAAAAGTTACTGCAATTTCTTTTGAAAATGTGTCCGTAGTCATAATGGCTTGGGCGGCTTCCTTGGCAGCTTCTCTGGATACACTTAATTTAAGGACTGTCTTTTCTATCCCTGGGCAAATGACATTCATCGGCAAAGGTACACCAATTACACCTGTAGAAGCAACTAAAACTTCTTCTTTTTTTAATCCCAGACAATCTGCCATCGTCTGAGCCATCTGCTGGGCATCAATCATACCCTGTTCACCGGTGCAGGCATTGGCATTTCCGCTGTTTACAACAATAGCCTGGATATTTCCTTTTTCATTAATAATCTGCTGATTCCACAGTACAGGAGCTGCTTTTACAACATTGGTTGTAAAAGTTGCTGCTGCTTTTGCAGGAAATTCACTATATACGATTGCTAAATCTTTCCTTTTCTTTTTAATACCTATATAATTCCCCGCTGCTTTAAACCCCTTCGGACTGGTTATTCCTCCATCAATGATCTTCATATTTCTCTCTCCTCCCGACAGCTTATGGAAACATCGGTATCTGGTTAAGTCCCGTATTTTCCTTTAATCCAAATAAAATATTCATATTTTGCACAGCCTGTCCTGCTGCGCCTTTAACCAAATTATCAATTGCCCCTATAACAATAATTCTTCCTGTTCTTTCATCTACAGAAAAACCTATATCACAATAATTTGAACCTTTAACCCATCTTGTTTCTGGATAAACACCCTTATTCATAAGACGGATGAACTGCTCTTTTTCGTAATACTTCTTATAAATATTCATTATCTCATCCCAAGTAACTTTTTTCTTAAGTTTTCCATAGCAAGTTGCTAAAATCCCTCTGTTCATGGGAATAAGATGAGGCGTAAAAGATATTGTAATGTCTTTTTTGCAGGCTTCACCAAGTTCTTGTTCAATCTCAGGAGTATGTCTATGGGAAGCAATTTTATAGGCTTTAATGGATTCTGTACATTCAATATAATGAATATCTAAACTAAGCGCCCGGCCTGCGCCGGATACCCCTGACTTTGCATCCACTATAATGCTGTCTTCATCTATTACATTCTCTTTTAAAAGAGGATATAAACTTAAAATAGTACAAGTCGTATAACATCCCGGATTTGCAATTAAATTGCTCTTTTGGATCTGATCTCTTTTGATTTCGCACAATCCATAAACTGCTTCTTTTAATAATTCAGGACTGAAATGTTCTGTATTATACCACTGTTCATATACATTTGCATTCTTTAATCTAAAATCTGCACCTAAGTCAATAACCTTTGCCTTCTTTAATATTGAAGCATTTACTTTTTTAGATGCAATTCCGTGCGGAAGGGCTAAGAAAATTACGTCGGCCTCTTCACTAAGTTTTTCAATATCTTCTTCTTCACATATGGTATTGCAAATACCTTCAAAGTTATGATAAATTTGGCTAAAGCTCTTTCCTACATAACTTTGAGAAGTTAAATTTATGATATGACTCTCTGGATGCTGCATAAGAATACGTACCAATTCTTCTCCAACATAACCCGTTGCTCCCACTATACCGACTCTTATCATTCTTTTCCTCCTATCCATGCTCAAGTGAAAAGTTTATGATTTTTTAATAATTATACATTCATATGAAAGTTTATGCAAGTATTTTTTAAAATATGCTTGCATAAATAGTACACAAAGTGTATAATTATAAAAAATCAACAATGGATTAGGAGGATTGAGTATGAGTAAAAAAGTTGTTCTGGCATACTCCGGTGGATTGGACACAACCGTTATATTACATTGGTTAAAAGAAAATTATGATTATGAAGTTATTGCTGTTTGTGTAGACGTAGGTCAGGGAAAAGAATTGGATGGAATGGAAGAAAAGGCCCTTAAAAATGGTGCAAGCAAACTTTACATAGAAGATGCAAAAGAAGAATTTATGAAAGACTATGTATTTCCGATGCTTAAAGCCGGCGCTGTTTACGAGTCCAAATATTATCTTGGTACCTCCATTGCAAGACCTCTTATTGCAAAGAAATTTGTAGAAATAGCACTTAAGGAAGGCGCTGAAGCAATTTGTCATGGATGCACTGGTAAAGGAAATGATCAGGTTCGTTTTGAGCTTGCTATTAAAGCATTGGCTCCTCAGCTTAAAATTATCGCGCCCTGGAGAATATGGGATATTAAGTCCCGTGAAGATGAAATAGAATACCTTGAAAAAAGAGGATTAGAAGTTCCAATGACAAGGGAAGAAAGCTACAGCCGTGACAGAAATATGTGGCACTTAAGCCATGAAGGCCTGGACTTAGAAGATCCCGGCAAAGAACCTAATTATAATAAACTGCTTAAATTAGGCGTTTCACCAGAACAAGCTCCTGATGAACCAACCTATATAGAATTGGAATTTGAAAAAGGTATTCCTGTGAAATTAAATGGAGAAACCCTTTCCCCTGTAGATCTGATGTTTAAACTCAATGAGATCGGCGGCAAGAATGGAATCGGTTTATCTGATATATTAGAAAATCGCGTGGTTGGCATGAAATCCAGAGGAGTATATGAAACTCCCGGAGGCGTTATATTGTATGCTGCCCATGAAGAATTGGAACATATGTGCTTGGATCACCAAACCTATGCTTATAAGCAACAGGTTGCTTTAAAATATGCAGAACTAATTTATTCCGGAGAATGGTTTACTCCTCTTCGTGAAGCATTGGCTGCCTTCGTAGATGCTACTCAGGAAACTGTAACTGGAAAGGTTAGATTGAAATTATACAAAGGCAATATTATTCCTGCCGGAACGACTTCACCATATTCATTATACAATGAATCTATCGCAAGCTTTACAACTGGCGACTTATACAGTCATAAAGATGCCGAAGGCTTTATTAACTTATACGGTCTTCCATCTAAAGTAAGAGCTATGATGAAGCAAAGAAACCAATAGAATTAAAATATTATTTCTTTAATTAGAACCAACTCATGGATGAAATGAGTTGGTTCCTTTAATGAAAAAGACTGAGTAAAGGATGTGAAAGAATGAAATTATGGGGTGGAAGATTTTCAAAATCAACCGATTCTATGGTGGATGATTTTAATTCCTCCATACGATTTGACCAACGGTTATACAAAGAAGATATCTTAGGAAGTATTGCCCATGTTTCCATGCTTGGAAAGCAAAATATCATTCCACAAGAAGATGCGGAAATTATAAAAAAAGAATTAAAAGCAATTCTGCAAGATATTGAAGATGGAAAAATTGAGTTTGATATTGAGGCTGAGGATATTCATATGAATATAGAAAAAATCCTTATTTCAAGGATCGGTGACACAGGCAAAAAACTCCATACAGGAAGAAGCCGTAATGATCAGGTTGCACTGGATATGCGTATGTATGTCAAGAAAGAAATCAAAGAAATTCAATCCTTGATCTTAAAACTTCAGTCCGTTCTTATCAAATTATCCAAAGAACATGCAGAAACCATTATGCCTGGATACACCCATCTCCAAAGAGCACAACCTATTACCCTTGCCCATCATTTGATGGCTTATTTCGAAATGTTTAAGCGGGACATTGAAAGACTAAACGATACCTATAAAAGAACCAATATTCTGCCTCTTGGTTCAGGGGCTTTGGCGGCAACTACCTATCCTTTGGATAGATATGCTGTTGCAAAAGATTTAGGATTTTCTGATGTGACTTTTAATAGCCTGGACGGCGTATCGGACAGGGATTACTGTATCGAACTCCTTAATAATCTTTCGCTGATTATGATGCATCTTAGCCGTTTTTCTGAAGAAATTATTCTCTGGAGTTCCCACGAATTTCATTTTATAGAATTAGACGATGCGTACTCTACTGGAAGCAGTATTATGCCCCAGAAGAAAAATCCAGATATTGCAGAATTAGTTCGTGGAAAAACCGGACGGGTTTATGGAGATTTGATGAGTCTTCTCACCACCATGAAATCCCTTCCTCTGGCATACAATAAAGATATGCAGGAAGATAAAGAAGTTGTCTTTGATGCCATTGATACGGTAAAAATGTGCCTTCCTATCTTTACTTCCATGATTGAAACTATGAAAGTACTAAAGGACAATATGTATAATGCTGCCGGCGGTGGCTTTACCAATGCAACGGATGCTGCCGATTATCTCGTTAAAAAAGGCCTGCCCTTCAGAGATGCCCATGAAATTATTGGCAAACTGGTTCTTTACTGCATCCAACATAATACTTCATTGGAAAAGCTGTCATTGGAAGAATATAAACAACTCTCACCTGCTTTTGATGAAGATATCTTCAAAGCGATTTCTCTCGAAGAATGTGTTAATAAAAGAAAGATCATAGGCGGTCCTGCAAAAGAAATGGTCCTTCAGCATATTCAAAAAGCAGAAGAGTATATAAACAGCATAAACACCTCTAATGATTAGTCATTGGAGGTGTTTATTTCATAAAGAATCGTGTTTCCTTGCTTTCCGACTTCTCTGATTAATTTCATTTTTTTTAAGCAATATGTCATGCGTCTGGCTTGGGGAATGCTTATATCCAGATACTTAGAAAGTGATTTATTTGTGAAAGGCTGCGGCAAATGATCGGGGAGAAATGAAGCAAAATCATCTTTGGACTCAAATACTATGGACTGGCTTACATCCAGTAAAATTTTATCGTAAATACTGGCTCCTTTTCTTCTCCAGCTTCCTTTTCCGTCAAAACATCTGATTTCTTCTGCTTTAATCATCAGAATCTCTAAAGAAAAATTCTCTTCGTTCATCACTTCCGGACAGCGAATCAATTCATTAAAGCAATCCAGCAATTTGCCTTTCTTAGGAGATTTTCTCCTGCTAATCACTTCTCCGTCCCTACCTAAGGTTACAATCCACTTTTCTTCACAAATAGGATAAACCAGCCTTACAGGATAATCTATAATAAGATTTTTGATTTTACTTCGTATGGAACTAAAATTTTTTGTCTGTATTTCAATTAATTGATTTTGCCTTACAATGTCTACGATATATCTTCCGACTTTTACTTCAAGCCGATCTTCTTTTTGAGCATACCATTGCTTTATTTGATTATGCAAGGAACCTTCATTCTGAATATTGATGCCCCTATGTTCTTCTTTAATCCCATTATTCCATTGCTTCTTCATCAATTTGATTACTCCTCTCTTTCTTAATTATACAATTTTGCTTCATACTTTCAAACAACAAAAAACCTGTTTGAGACACTACTCCCAAACAGGTAAGTCTTTCGTTTTAACTTTTTAACATTGTAACTTAGAAAACAACGTTGTATAATAAAACAGAAATTAAAGCCAGTATTAAGAACCGAGGTGTAGAATGAAAATATATGTCATTATTATTTTTATACTACTCAATCTTCTCTCATGGAGTACATTTGGGGTAGATAAAAGAAAAGCTTTAAAAAATCAATGGAGAACTTCTGAAAAAACATTGCTCACTTTATCCTTCTTTGGTCCCTTTGGAGCACTGCTTGGCATGAAGACCTTTCATCATAAAACGAAGAAAATCAAATTTAAGATCTTGATTCCATTGTTCTTGTTTTTACAAATCGTTCTTTATCTATTATTCTTCTACCCTTTTTAAGATCGTCATACCCAAAGGTGGAATTCTAAGTTCAATGCTGTATGCTCTTCCATCCCATTCCCTATGATCAGCTGTAATGACTTGTTCATTTAGTACATTGCTTCCGCCATATTTAGAGTGGTCGCTATTAAAAATCTCTTTGTATTTTCCTTGGGCTGGCACTCCAATTCTATGTTGAAAATGGGGGACCGGAGTAAAGTTACATACAAAAATCAAAGTATCTTTCGGATTCTTTCCTTTTCTTACAAAAGAAACCATGCTGACATCAGCATCAGACGCATTAATCCATTCAAATCCTTCTCCAGTAAAATCATATTCCCAAAAAGCACTCTCTTTTAAATAAAGGTGATTCAAATCTTTAATATATTCTTGCATTCCCTTATGCTTTTCAAACTGAAGTAAATGCCAGTCAAGGCTTTTTGCTTCGCTCCATTCATTAAACTGAGCAATCTCTCCTCCCATAAACAGGAGCTTTTTACCAGGATGTCCATACATAAACCCATAAGCAACTCTAAGATTAGCAAATTTTTGCCAGTAGTCTCCCGGCATTTTACTAATCATAGAACCTTTTCCGTGTACCACTTCATCATGGGAAAGGACTAAAATGAAATTTTCTGTAAATGCATAAAGCAATCCAAAAGTCAAATCATTATGATGATATTTTCTATGTATAGGATCTTTTTTCATATATCTTAGAAAATCATTCATCCATCCCATATTCCATTTGAGTCCAAAACCTAAACCGCCTATATCGGTTGGTCTTGATACATTAGGCCAGGCTGTTGACTCCTCTGCAATCATCATAATACCCGGAAACTTCTGATATACTATGGAGTTAAGATGTTTAAAAAATTCTACTGCTTCTAAGTTCTCACGGCCTCCATACTTATTTGGAATCCAATTACCGTCTGTCTTTCCATAGTCCAGGTAAAGCATGGATGCTACTGCATCTACCCTTAATCCATCAATATGATATTTTTCAAACCAGAAAATCGCATTAGCAATCAAAAACAATTTTACTTCAATACGACCATAATTGAAAATCAATGTTCCCCAATCCGGATGTTCCCCTTGTCTGGGATCTTCATGTTCATAAAGAGCAGTACCATCAAATCGGATCAGGCCATAAGAATCCTTGGGAAAATGGGCAGGAACCCAATCCAATATCACTCCTATATTATTTTGATGGCAGTAATCTACAAAATACATAAAGTCTTCCGGAGTTCCAAAACGACTGGTAGGTGCATAGTATCCGGTTACCTGGTATCCCCAGGAACCATCATAAGGATGCTCCGTAATCGGCAATAATTCGATGTGGGTATATCCCATCGCTTTAACATAGTCTACCAGCTTATGAGCGGCTTCTCTATATGTTAAATACCTGTTCCCTTCTTCCGGAACTCTCATCCATGAACCAAGATGCACTTCGTATATGGATACCGGCTGATTTAATGGATCTGTTTTCTGACGTTTCTCCATCCATTGTGCATCATTCCATTGATATTTATTAATATCATAGACAATCGAAGCACTATTGGGTCTTACTTCCATATAATTTCCATAAGGGTCTGATTTTTCAAGTAAATAGTCTTCTCTTGTCTTTATTTCATACTTATAAATATCTCCTTCCGACACACCAGGAATAAACAGCTCCCATATACCACTGTAACCTAAACATCTCATAGGATGTCTTCTTCCATCCCATCCGTTAAAATCCCCTATAACACTTACCCGTTTTGCATTTGGCGCCCATACTGCAAATAAAACTCCATCCACTCCATCAATCGTCATGGGATGCGAACCTAATTTTTCAAATATTTTATAATGAGTGCCTTGCCCAAAAAGATATTTGTCAAAGTCAGTTATATATGGATTAAAAGAATAGGGATCATAAGTTGTCCACTGATTACCCAGATAATCGGCAATACTTAATCGATATCTGAATATTGTCGGACGATCAGGTATTACAGCTTCAAAAAATCCATCACTACAAACTTTTTTCATATCATATTTTTGCTCAGGTTTTTCATCATCTATTACTTCTATACTGGCTGCCTGAGGAATAAAAGCCCGTACAACCACAGCCTTTTTCCCATCTACCTCTACTTCATGCATTCCCAGGATATGATGCGGATCTCTGTGTTCAGACCTTAAGATTTCAAATACTTCTACAAGACTCGCTGTTGTTTCCATAAACATCGCTGCAGTTATCTTTAATAACCACAGCTTCCCCCCTTCACTTTATGTTAATCCATATGTCAAATAATTTGGGTCATATTGCTAGTAAAATTTATTCTATCATGTTTTTAAGTCATATACAATAAGTTCCAGTAAGTTTTGCTTATTTTCTATCTAATAAAAAACTTCATATTTTTACAATTATCTTTCAGATATTTTATGTTAATGTATATTCCAGTCGATTTAAATTTTCCCGTTGAAATTAATTCTTGGTATGTTACAATTATGAATGGCACAAATTAAAGATTTATAATGGAAGGAGAAGTTTGTTTGAACAGTGAAAACAATAATTTAGAGACGAATTTAAGTGCTTCATTTAAAGAAAGCGTTCCTCTTGCATTTTTAAATTTTCTTAAAAGTACCATTGGGATATCTTCAAATGAGTTTATTCCATATATTGATGGAATGGATGAGAAAATTGAGCAAATCGCAGATTATGTTAAAAATGTCCTACTTTCTTTAGAAGATATTTTAAACGAAGCAAGTACCCAAAAATTCAATAGAATACAAGAACTAATCAACTATAAAAACACTATTTCCAATCTGTTTTGCATTGCATATGGATATGTTACAGAACTTAATATTCTTTCGTTTATCATAGAAGAACAGTATCAATTGGAACAATTTAAAAAATCCGATATAGGAGTTTTAGACTATGATCATTTTTATGAAGAATGTTCCTCATTTATTTTTCATCATTCAAAAGATGAAGATAAAATGCAAAGACTACGTGAAGTTTTAAAACATATTCCTATTAGAATAACAAAAGATAAATTCTATGACTACATAGAAAAAAGCATTGAATTGATAGAAGTAAGCGAGGATCCAAAAGAATTAGAACGTTTTTTTGACATGTTAAAACTTCAGTTTATTGGAACAAGTGTAGATGGATATGAAGAATTTCTGCCAGATATCGTTTCTTCTATCAATCATATTAAGTCTCAGGATTTACTAAAAATGAATGAAGATGATATTACTGCATTGTGGGAAGAAGTTGAAATAACCGGTGATATTTTATCAAAAATCATTATGATCTTATCTCTGCTTTACAAAGCGCTGAATGTTCTTTCTATTCTTATCATGTTAGAAAACGTAAATTTGCAAACACTCTATAATCGGCATGTCGCTTATAAAGATTTTTATTTATCTGCTTCTACCATCGTAAACTGGGCTTCAGACCCTGAAGAAAGAGAATTACTGGTTGAAACACTGCCGGATTTACTGGACAGACATATTGAAATACTTGAATCAAATCTTGAGAAAAAACATTCTGAAATTATGAGACAAATTCAAAAGAAAAATGAAGATCTAGATTTATTGTCCAAAGAAATTCAAAACTATCAACTGGTTCTATACTATTTGAATACAGATTTATCTGACCTCTTTAGTTATGAAAGAAAATCAAAAGCTTCTGTAACGATGGACAAGATTTTAAAGCCTTATATCGAAGAATTTAAACATTTTATAGATGAGCAACTTCAAGTTATGCCTAATATATTCAGAAAAGCAAGAATGCAGCACTTTTTGGGTATTCTTCCTCCAGCCATGAACGAAAAAGAATTTAGGCATTATTTGCAGAACGCTATAGAATCCTGTTCTACAGAAGAAAGAAAAGCTCTTGTTTTGAGCAAAATAGGCATCATAATGGATTCCAGCGGATTTTTTGACCATGATCATCAAAGCTGTGACTGCGGTCATGACCATCATCACGATCATCATCATGACGAAGAGCACTTTCATATCCATGACCATAATCATCATCATTACCATTAAAATAACTCCCATACACTGTATGGGAGTTATAATATGTTAATCTCTATTCTGATCAGCTTGGCCAAAATTTTAATTTCTTGAGGAGATACTGTACGAGTTTTAACGACACCTCTGTTTTCAATAAGTAAAAGCTGGCTTTGAGAAAGCTTTTTGATTTGTCTAAGCATCCTTTTTCCATCATATTCAATAAAGTAAAATCCCTGATTATTGAACTCATGGGTTGAAAATGCGAGTACCAGATCCCCTTTCATCATCCTGAAACCAAGCATATCATCATCTTCTACAGTCAAATAGAAAACTTTGTCTTTAGAAAAACCCTCTACTTTATTGTCCACTACAGGAAGCTGCCTGCTGCCCGTCACATTAGAAAGGGTATAATCATAAATGGGTACTGTTTTAAGTACAGAAGAAAAAGCATCATTCCAGATAGGTTCTATAGGAGCTGTTTCGGTGTCTTTTCTTTTTTCGATTTTTTTAACTGATGCTCTTTTCTCTTCTTTATTTTCTTCAAAAAAGTCATCATTTATTACCCCATCCTCGATAGGCTCTCCTAATATTTTAGAAAATGTATGCAGGATAGTACTGTTAATGATCTTTCTTCCAGTTTCCATTTCTTCTAAAGCTTTTTCTGAAATCCCTGCTTTTTTAGCCAGTTGCTTTCTGGTCATTCCTTTTTTATTTCTAAGATCAGCTATTTGTTGTCCTAATCTGCTCATAATTTCCTCCAATAATATATGTTCTTTTTTATATTATATCAAATAAAGCTTGAATTTCAAACTAAGAAAAGTCTTACGACACAAAATAGGCCTGCCCAAAGGCAAGCCTAGAATTCTCTTTATTTTGATATTTGATTTGCAACATTTGATTTGCCGATCACCATTTTACCTATAAATACTCCAAAAGCAACAATTGCTGCTATAATGCCCACAGGATATCCTATAGAATCTGGTAATGAAAATCCTTCTGGAGCAACCAAAATATAAGTTGAAGTAACTGCTGTCATAAAGGTAGCTGGTATGGTAGCGATCCAGTGAAGCTTATTATTCTTCACCAAATAAACTGCTGATGCCCATAAAGCAATCATCGCTAAAGTTTGGTTGGACCAAGCAAAGTACCTCCAAATAATCGTAAAGTCAATGAAACATAAAGCAACGCCTACGATAAATAGTGGTATTGCGATCACAAAACGGTTTTTTACTGGGTTTTGCTTATAATGAAGCGCATCTGCAATCGTTAATCTTGCACTTCTAAAAGCTGTGTCCCCTGATGTAATAGGGCAGGCAACAACACCTAAAAGTGCTAAAGCTCCTCCAACTTTCCCAAGTAAAGAAGTAGATATTGTATTAACAACCACAGCAGCTTCTCCTGCTTGTGCTAATCCTTCAGTACCGCCAAAGAATGTCATAGATGCTGCTGCCCATATAAGAGCGATAAGTCCTTCTGCGATCATTGCTCCATAAAATACTCTTCTTCCTTCCCGTTCAGTTCTAAGGCAACGGGCCATAATTGGAGATTGGGTAGCATGGAAACCACTGATCGCACCACAGGCAATAGTAATAAATAAAAATGGGAATATTGCTTTTCCTGATGGATGCAGGTTTTGCAAAGTTAATTCCGGTATTTGATAACCTTTTACAAATAAGCCTATTGTTACGCCAAATGCCATGATGAAAAGACATGCACCAAAAATCGGATATATTTTTGCAATAATTTTGTCTACAGGGAGTACAGTCGCTAACAAATAATATATAATAATAACTCCAATCCAAGTATACTTATTTACACCAGTTAAAGTTTGAAGCAATCCTGCTGGTCCTGTAACAAATACAACCCCAACCAGAACCAAAAGTATTACAGAAAATACTCTCATAATATTCTTTGCGTATTTACCCATATATATCCCAACGATTTCTGCAATACTTTCACCATTATGACGAAGAGAAAGCATTCCTGAAAAGTAATCATGAACTGCTCCTGCAAATATACTTCCGAGAACAATCCATAAGAAAGCTACAGGCCCCCATAAAGCACCGGATACAGCACCAAAAATAGGTCCTAATCCTGCAATGTTTAAGAATTGAACCAAAAATGCTCTTTTCCAATCGAGAGGAACAAAATCTACACCATCTGCCTTTGTTACTGCTGGCGTTTCTGCATTAGGATCAATTCCAAAGATTTTTTCTACAACCTTTCCATAGATCACATACCCAAGTATTAATGCAACCACAGCTAATATAAAAGTTATCATAGCAAATCCCCCTCTTCATATTTGATGAACTTTTATTAGTTCTATACATACAGTATATCATTCAAAAACAGTTTTTTGTTAAATTTTTAATAAAATGCAAAAAATACAACCTAAACGGTTGTATTTTTTGCTTAAACGGTTATGTCAGATGAAGTCTTTCTTTAAACTCTTTTATGTTTCTTCTGCTGATGGGAATTTCATCATTCATGCCTTTAATTTTTATAATATAGGTATTATTAAACCAAGGAATAATTTCGCTTATAGCATCCAGATTCACCAAAAAACTCCTATGACATCTAAAAAAATTTTCCTTGGGAAGAACTTCTTCCAAATGCCCTAAAGTTCCTTCCACTCTATACCGGTCTTCATTGGTTACAATTATAATTTCTCCATTCTCTACCATACAGAATAATATATCTTCTATGTTCAATAGTATAATTCGATCATTTTTCCAGACAGGCAACTTATGCGGATTGTTAACTGGTCTTTTTTGCAATAACTGTTCCAGTGCAGTTTTTGTATTCAGGATCTGATTTTGTCTGTATTTTTCCATAATGCGATGAACGGTTTTTTGTAATCTTTTTTCCGAAAATGGTTTTAGCACATAATCCACTGCGTTAATTTCAAAAGCTTGAATGGCATATTCGTCAAATGCTGTTACAAATACAATAAACGTACCTAGGTCTGCTTTTATGATCTCACTGGCAACCATAAATCCATTAAGTTCAGGCATTTCAATATCTAGGAAAACAATATCCGGTTTTTCTTTCAAGATCTGTTCAAGAGCTTTTACTGAATTGGTAAATGCCCCTATAATTTCTATATCTTTTTTCTGACTTAGTATATATTTTAATTCCTCTAATGCTGGTTTTTCATCATCCACTAATATCGCTTTCAACTTTTTTACACCCCTTTAAAGGAATACGAATGATTACCGCTGTGCCATGACCTAAATCGCTGTCTATTTCAAGTTTATGTCCATATATACTTTGGAGACGATTATTTACATTGCTTACTCCTACCCCTTCTTTCTTACATCTTGTATCCAGCAAGCACTGTACTTGTTCTTTGCTCATTCCAACACCATCATCTTTTATTTTAATGATCGCCTCTTTATTTTCACTGTAAGCACTGATTTTTACTGTGCCACCTTCACTCTTTGGAAGTAATCCGTGTTTGACTGCATTTTCTACTATTGGCTGCAATATAAGGGGCGGAATCGTTATGTTCATACTGGGTTCAATATCATATTCCACTTTTAACCGTTCTGAAAACCTGGCTTGTTCAATCGACAAATAAGCTTCTACAAGTTGTATTTCTTTTTCTAAAGGAATAAAATCCTCTTGATTTTTAAAACTGCTTCTTAAATAATAACTTAGTTTTAAGAGCAATTCTCTTGCCTGATTTGGATCTGTTCTACAAAATGAAACAATGGTATTTAGCGCATTGAACAAAAAATGGGGTTGAATCTGAGCTTGTAGAGCTTTAATTTCTGATTGACTCAGTAATTCTTTTTGGTAATCAATCTGGCTTAATTCCAACTGGGTAGAAAATAAATGTCCTAATCCTTTGGCTAGTTCTATATCAGAAGAAGTAATGCTGTTTTCTCTGTTTTTGTAAAGTTTTAAAGTCCCTATGGTTTTTTCTTGCTCCTTTAACGGAACAACTATAACAGATTTTAAAGAGCAATTCTTATTAATGCAATCTATTTCGCCTCTTTCTTGAGCAACCATAAATCTGCCTTCTTCTATAACTCTTTTTGTTATATTGGTACGAATATTATCTCCTTTTTTATGGTGGTCATCGCCTAAACCAACATGGGCTAATATTTTTTCTGTATTGGTTATAGCAACAGCTGCCGATCCTGTCATTTTATAAATAATTTCAGCAGTTTCTTGTGCAGAAAACTCATTGAGCCCCTTCCTTAAATAAGGAAGAGTGCAATTGGCGATATTGAGGGCTAATTGTGCTTTCAGCGCCCCTGCTTTTTCCTGTTCATCATAAATTTGCTCAATCAGAATAACAAATATTCCAATACCCATGGCATTGATAAAAGTCATAGGCATAAAAATAAGCCTTACCAAATAAAAAGCCTCATCAAAAGGCCTTGAAATTAATAAAATAATTACCATCTGTATAGTTTCTACTATTATTCCAATTAAAATTCCATAAAGCCATTTGTCCTGCTTTTCTTCTATATATTTTTTAAATCTTCCTCCGATCAAACCGCCTATAATTGTAGATATTCCGCAAGCAAAAGAAGTTAAGGGACCTCCTCGAACAAACATTCTGTGAATACCTGCAATCAATCCTGCTCCAGTACCTACCGCTGTTCCTCCAAGCATCCCTGCTGCTACCACTACAATTGAGCGCGAATTGGCTATACCTCCGTGAACTGGAATTCCCCAATAGGTGAATAATATTCCAAGCCCTCCGAAGACAAAAGAAAAAAAGATTTTATCATATAGACTAAGTTTTTCCTTTAAAACATATCTTTTAAAAAAATTAGACTTTGATAGCAAGAATACAAACACTACTATAATTCCCAACTTATTCAATAAACCTTCCAATAAGATTAAAAGCATTTTCTCCCCCTACTCACTCCATTAACTTCATTAAATATTTTAACATATCTTTTTTTTAAATTAAACAATAAAAAAACTCCTGAACGAATTCAGGAGATTGATTTCACGATCTATGCATTCAAAAAGCGGGTGATGGGAATCGAACCCACGTATCCAGCTTGGAAGGCTGGTGTTCTACCATTGAACT
>Ga0134101_1000053_pt1 | contig 144980 bp, 126 predicted proteins | sample 12_3_2metaG_FD_94446 | JGI IMG/M metagenome (GOLD analysis project Ga0134101, IMG submission 94446) | Switchgrass degrading microbial communities from high solid loading bioreactors in New Hampshire, USA - 12_48_3.3_201_A2 metaG | ecosystem: Engineered > Bioreactor > Semi-continuous >...
AAATGGTTGGTGTGGTAACTCCATTTTACTTGAGATTTCAACTCCATGCTCTCTTTATTTACAAAAAATGCTGGAGCACCGAAACTATTACGCTTCGGCACCCCAACATTTATTGTAGAACCAGTTATTAGTGGTAGAAAAAAAGGGGTTGCTTTTTTAAAGCCCCCTTGACGCCCTTTTTGTAATTAGTTCTTAACTAATCCGCAAATGCTTCCCATTATATAATCCAGTACCATAAATACTGCCGGAATGACAAAATACCTCTTATTTTGAATTACGCCATTTATCTAATTGTCTTTGCATTTCAGCAATCAGCTCATCCACACCTGCTGCTTTAAGTTCTTTTGCGAATTTCTCTACCGTCGGCTCAACTTCTACCGAACCTGTGAACAGCTGCTTGTAGTAAGCCTGGACTACGTTCTTACAGGATGAGATCCGGGTTTCAACATTGGTTTTATCAAATACAAATCCAAGATTGTTCAATACCAGACCTTTTTCGTTAAATTGCAGGAACTTTTCCCACTTCTGCGGATCTTCATTGCTCATCAGATAGTCTTTGAACTGATCTCCGAATTTCCATCCATGACCAGGGTTATAACCCGAATTTTGAGGATCAATCAGTTCTATAACATTATCACTGATCTTTTTATAATGAACATTTTCAATTCCGTAGTTCAGCAGGTTTTTCAGATGCTTGTCGGTATACAGCTTTTCTATGAAAAGGAACGCTTTCTCAGGGTTCTTTGAAGCCGCAGGAATTGCAAGAAGAGCTCCTGTTGTTTCACGGTTGGTCATGACGGGACGTGAAACTTCAACCTGTACCCACTCAATACCTGTACTTGCGGTCATTTCAGCATCCTTTCCGGGTTTCAGTGACTGGGAAGCCGCAAAATACTTTCCGGACTTCATAAGTTCAACCTGATTCTGCATTGTGGCAGCGTCAGGATGTACGTATCCCTTATTCATCCAGTCTCTCATAAGTTTGTAATGTTTAATACTTTCGGGTGCGAGGAAATGGTTCACAATAGTATAATCTCTGTTATCCGGATACAAAGCACCGGGCACGTCGTCGTCACTGATACGGTTCCAGTCAAGAAGCTGGAAAGGTGCATCCATTGTAGCAATACAGAGCGGTGTTATTTCAGGTTCCTTTTCCTTGATTGTCTTCAGGAAAGGTTCAATTGCTTCTATTGGTTCATGCTCTATACTCTGTATGTCCATATTGTATTTTTCAACAAGGTCTTTTCTGAGCAGCCATCCCCAGCTATGTACCTTTTCCTTGTTGGTTGGGAGTCCGTAGTTCTTGCCGTTAATTGCAGACCCGTTAAGGAAGTCTTCACCGAGAATGTCTTTTATTGCCGGATATTTTTCTAAATAGCCGTTAAGCTCTGTGAAATATCCCGATGCGGCATTTACATTGTAATTCGCAGCCCAGTTGGCGGTAAACACAATATCAATCGGTTCTCCTGCAGCCAATGCAGTATTAACCTTCTGATCATACTCGTCGCCCCAGCCGAAAACGTGCAAGTCAAGAGCAACATTAAGCTTATCTTTCAGATATTTGTTCACTTCTTCAAGAACTTTCGGGGTGTCGGGTTCCTGCCTGTTTCCTACAAGATACCAGGTAAGTGTAACTGTTGGTTCTTCCGGTTTTGTTTTTGTACCGCTGTCGCCGGCAGGCGTCGGTGTTGCTGTTGCAGCACTGTCACCGCCCGATCCGGATGAAGTAGACCCTGAACAACCGGTCAGAACGAGAGTAATAATAAGAAGCGTAACCAGTAAAAAGCTGCAAATTCTCTTTGCTTTTAACATAAAATTCCCTCCTTAAAATTATTTTATTTACTGAGCCGTATAACCGGTCTTAACCCTTAACGGCACCAATAGTAAGACCCTTAACGAAATACTTCTGGAAAAACGGGTAGGCAAATATAATCGGTCCTATGGATATAACGGCTATTACCATTCTTGCGCTTTCACTGGGCAGTTCTGCGAGAATTTTTGAAGACTCCGTGAACTGTGCGCTTCCGCTGACAAGGTACTGTATACTGTTCAATGTTTGATACATCAGATATTGGATGTTGTAAAGCTTATTGTCGGTTATAAACATAAGAGGGAGCCACCAGTCGTTCCAATACCCCAAAGTGCAGAAAAGTCCGATTGTCGCAAGGCCGGCTCTGCATAAAGGCAATACTATTACAAAGAAAATTCTGAACTCCCCGGCCCCGTCTATTTTTGCAGACTCGATAATTGACTCGTGAATAGTAGTCTTAAAGAATGTTCTCATTATCATCATGTACCATGCATTCATTAAGTAGGGAACTACCATGACCCAAATGGTGTTCTTTATAGGTATCAACTGGGTATATACCATATACCACGGAACAAGGCCGCCCCCGAATATCATGGTAAAATATGCAAAGAACGAGAAGAAATTTTTGTATTTGAATCTCTGACGGGACAAGGGATACGCGTAAAAGCAAATAACTATAAGGCTTAAAACAGTACCCAGCAATGTCACCAGAATTGAAACGCCATATGCCCTCCAAATTGCATCTCCGGCAGAAATGACATAGTCGTAAGCTTCCAATGAAAATTTTTTGGGGAAGAAGCCGTATCCGTTAACTAACAGTTCCTTTTCATCGGTAAAGGAAATTGCAATTATTAATAAAATCGGAGCTATGCACACTATGCTGCAAATTATGAAAAACAGGTTAATCAGTATATTAGTGACCGGAGATATCCTGTTTCCGATATTACTTTTCCTAATGAATTTCTTAGTATTGCTCTGTATACCCGTAACAATATTACTCATTGCTGCTGCCCCCTAAAACAGTGCTTTATCCCTGTCAATTTTTCTTACTATGAAGTTTGCCGTAAATACCGTAATACAACCTACAACGGCCTGATATGTGCCTGCCGCTGCCGCCATTGAGATATTGTTTGTGTTTCTCAGCGCCCTGTATACATAGGTATCTATAACATCCGTGACGGAATAAAGCTGCCCGCTGTTTCTCGGCACGTGATAGAACAGACCGAAATCTGCATTAAAAATCCTGCCGACAGCCAGCAATGTCAGAATAATCATTAACGAGCGCAAAAACGGTATGGTAATATATCTTATCTGCTGCAGTTTTGTAGCCCCGTCAATTTCAGCGGCTTCATAGTACTCATGGTCAATACCCGAAATGGCTGCCAGGTACACGACCGTGTTGTAGCCGGTATATTTCCACAGTTGGAAGAAAATAATTATGAACGGCCAGTATTTCGGTTCGAAGTACCATTTAACAGGACTGATACCTAAAGCGTCTAATACCGTTCTGTTAAGAAAACCATTTTCTATGCTGAAAAATGAATAGGCCAGGTAACTGACTATAATCCAAGACAGGAAGTAAGGCAAAAACATGATACTCTGATAAATCTTTGATGCTCTTTTGTTTATAATTTCATTAAGCATAATTGCAAAGGCAACCGGAATAACTAAACCCAAAATTATAAAAGCCAGATTGTACAGTATTGTATTCCTTGTAATCTGATATGCATACGGGGTTTTAAAGAAAAACTCAAAATTATCAAATCCGGCCCAATCACTCTGAATGATACTGTTTATGAAATTTCCGTGAAATCGGTATCTTTTAAAGGCAATTACTATTCCGAACATCGGAATGTAATTATTAATAATCAGAATAATAACTCCAGGAAGCAGCATTAAAAACAATTGCCAGTTATTCTTAAGTTCATATAAAAACCCCTTATGTGAAGTCGGTCTAATGACTGTTGTGTTCCCACGATTTTCCTGCATCATTTTGACCCCTCTTCTATATCATTTCTGTATGTATTATGATTACTTAACAATCCTTTGTGAAACAGCTCATTAAATTGATTATTAGAAAGAACAGAAGAATATTGCTTTTTTATCGTATCAGAAGTGAATTGATAAATGAATGGAACATATTGAACTATCTTGTAAAATATTGACCAGATTGACTTCAAAATTGTGCAACAAAATAATCCACGAAATAATAACAGGTTATTCGGGCATCGAAGCATCCCTATATTCCGTCGGAGACATGCCTTCATACTTCTTAAACAGGCGTGAGAAATAGTGAGCGTCGGGTATTCCGACAATCTCCGCAACCTCGTATGTTTTATATTTCGGATCCACAAGTAATTCCTTGGCTTTCCCTATACGAAGTCCGTTCAAATAATCCACAAAATTTATGCCAAGCTCTTTTTTAAACATTCTGCTCAGATATGAGGGGCTTACATATACATGCTCGGCAACATCATTTAAAGTTATCTGTTCGCTAAAATGCCCATGAATATAATCCAGGGCATTACGCAAAATAAGTCTAATGTTTTTGTTATTATAATTATTAATTTTGGATGTAATACTCAGCGAAATATCCCTTAACAGTTCATTAAGCTCATATATGCTTTCTGATTTGCTGATCATGCTGTGCAGGCTTATTATATTGATGCTTTCCACCTTGCTTTCATTCGAAGCCACCGCTACCGACAGCCTGATGCTGTTTATGTATGTAATAATACTCCAGTAGAAATTTTTCAAATAGTCCATATTTATATGCTCAAGGTTATTTATATATTCGACTATGTCCCCAATTATTTTCATTACTATTGACTCGTTCCCTGTTTTTATGCCATCCAGCAGCAGTTTCTGATACTTTTCAAGCACCGAATAATCCTCAAATTTTAAAAATCCGTTCAGGTCATTATAAAAAATGACGGTGTCATTTCCTATATAAAATTTGCGCTCCAACGTTTCCATGCATTCACGGAATTTTTCCGGAAACTGCATAATGCCTCTGCCTTCCGAACTTACCGCTACGGTTACAGTAAATCCGAAACAATTAATCAGAAGTTCCTGAAGATAATTACATTTGTCGCTAATTAAATTCAAATAATCGGTTTTATCGTTCATACCCTGGAGAATAAATGCCACACCCCTGTCTTTCAGAGGGATGTTGATTACATTGAAACTGTCTGAAAACACGTCCATAAATGTATTGATAATACCGAACAGATATAGGTTTTTTTCATACTGGCTTAATTTTTTGTTCTCATCGGTATCAATTTCCACTATGAGAAGTATAAATTCAGCTATATTCACACCCAGCAATTCAGCCCGTGGCAGTATGTCCTCCCTGTTCGGGTAAATCTCGTACATAAGGTCATATAAAAATTTTTCCCTCAGTACCGGTATATTTTGTTCAAAAAGCTTCTTCAGCTTGTTAAACTCCTCGGCTCTGTTTTTTAATCTTTTCAGTTCCCCTACAGCTTTGTGAATTACTGTTGTTAACTCTTCTATCTTTGAAGGTTTAAGGATAAAATCAAATACCCCTAATTTCAGTGCCTCCTGTACATAATCAAAATCTCTGTATCCCGTAAGAACTATAATTTTGCAGTCAGGGATCAACTCCTTCACCTTGCTTATCATTTTAAGACCGTCAGTGCCCGGCATACGTATGTCGGTAATCAATATATCGGGTCTGTATTTCTCAATCAGGATTTTTCCCTCTTCCCCGTCGGCTGCTTCGGCACATATTTCGCAGTCAAACTTCTCCCAGTTCAGTATGTTTTTAATGCCTTTCCTGATTATAGGTTCATCATCAATTATCATTACCTTGAACATAATATCCCTCCGTTACCTCCATATTGGCCGGTATACTGACTATTACCCGGGTAAATTTCCCTTTCTCGCTCTCTATTTTAAGTCCGTAATTATCGCCATAAAATAATTTTATTCTGCGGTTAACATTTTCAGTTCCTATGCTTTGCCTTGTTTCGGTGCGAAGGTTTTTGAAATAGGTGTCATTGTCCAGTGACAACCTCCTGTTTAAAGCATCCAGTTCCACACTGTCAATACCCGGACCTGTATCCATAACAACAATAACAAGGCGATCGCCTTCTATATATGCTCTTAGCGTTATCTCGCCCTTTCCACGCAATTTGTCAATACCGTGATAAACAGCATTTTCTACAAGGGGCTGTATTAAAAGTCTTGGTATTTTTACCTTTCCCGCACCATTCAAAATCTCTTTTTTAAATTCAATTTTATCTTCAAACCTCATTTTAATAATGGATATGTACTTGTCTGAGTATCTGAACTCTTCTTCAACGGTAATAAGCCTGTCTTCCCTTCCGATACTGGCTTCCAATAAATCTGATAAATCGGTGACGGCTTCACTGATCTCGGGCACATTGTTAAGTCTAGCCATCCAGTTGATGGATTCCAGCGTATTAAACAGAAAATGAGGGTTTATTTGTGACTGCAATGCCTTCAACTCAGCTTCCTTTCTTGTAATCTGCTCCCTGTATACCCAGTTCACCAGATGATTTATTTCCCGTGACATTTCGTTGAATGTTTTATTTAAAAAGCCTATTTCATCTTCCCTCTCTTCATCATCAATATATACAATCCGGTTGTCCTTCTGAACCATTTTCATTCCCTTTACCAGACGATTTATAGGGTTTATAAAACTCATCGCAATGGATAAGTTGAATGCCGACAAAATAATAACTGTGACAGCACATAAGAGGATTAAATTTCTTCTGAGGGCATAGGCATCACGGTAAAGTATGTTCAACGGAACATAGGTTATTACTTTCCATCCTGTTTCACTAATCGTTGTGTAGGATACCAACGCGTTAATGTTTTTATCAATTCTTGAATCTTTTTCATTATGAAGTTTGCCAAAAGATGTACCGTCAATGAAATACTCCGGGTCACTGTTTCTTGCCGCAATCAGATCATAACCGTCGGACAGAATAACTATATTTTGCATGCTCCGTGTAAGCCCGTCGTAGATCGTTTTCAGATATTTCTTGTTTACCAGTATGGCCTGGAGACCAATTTCTTCGAAAGTGTCCTGGTGGTATATGGTTCTGGCCAGATATATATGGTTTACAATACCATTACTGCTGTCGGTATACCATGTTACTTTCCCCTGATACTGTCGGGCCTTTTCCAATACTTTATCATAGGGCAGTATGTTTTTTATACTGCTGGTTGAAGAATTATCATCAGCATAATAAAATTTCCCGCTATTCCCCACTATTGCTATCGCCTGTACTTCAGGTCTTGATAATATTATTTTTTTCATCGTATTGCTGATTTCATTATCTATTTCATAATCCATTATGGGATCGCTTATATTTTTCTGCGTCAGGGCATTGTATATTGTTTTATCGTATAAAAGGTCCTGGGAAATTATGCTTAAATTTGACAAATAGTCATTAAAACGAAGCTCAATCATCTGCAGTAAATCTTTCGCATAATTTGTGGACATTCGTTTAATTGTTTCGGCAGAATTACTGTAACTTAAAAAGCCCATAAAAATCATGGGGATTATTACCTGAATATAAAATGCCAGTAAAAGCTTATTTTTTATCGATAAATTTTTATAAAAACTGATTGTCTTTTTTTTCAATTTTCTTCACCTGTTCTTTTATAACTCATTTTTATAAATAATGCGAAAAAATTATTACGCTAATAGCAGGAATTTATATCATCTCCTTTCTGTCATCCGTGCCAGAGGGATACTGTGCAATGCCGGAAACTTTTAGCCAATGCAGTTTAGATGTGCAAAGAACAGATTCCGTTAGCGAAGATTATACCAAATCCGCCGATAAAATACTAAACGCTTCCCGCTAATTGGACAGTAAGCCCGCTTTAACGGCTTTTTCGTATAATTCGTCAATCTCAAGTTTTCCTTCAAGAACATACGGCATTTCTAAAACTACAACTTCTTCCCAGACGGTTCTGTCAATAAAACTGTCGGGGGGACCCACAAACTGTCTGCTGTTATTAATAAGCAACTGGCCTTTTCTGGTAAGCCTGTTGTAATCTATCTGACATTCCCTGATATCAACGCAACTCATCATGCCTGTTTGCCTTGCAAACTCCGCAGCGGTTTCTTTTGATGTAAGAAACTTCATAAGGCTGACAGATGCCTCTCTTTTTGCATCATCACTATAAGATTCGGAGCTTATATAAAAACACCCGTTTCCAAGACCATGTATCATCGTATTGGGAGGAGCTTTTCCGTCTTCGAAGGTTGGAAAATATATTATGTCTACTGTATTATCATCAGCCGGTATGTTTCCGATGAACCATGAACCCTGCACAATCATCGCGGCCTTTTTCTCCAGAAACATGGTATTTCTTTCATGGTTTGTCATTGTAAAAGCTTCATCGGGAAACGCACCAATTCTGTAAAGTTCCTGCATATAGGTCATTGCTTTTTTATAATAATAACCGAATTCCGGATGCCGGGGATTTTCGGCAATTTCTTTTCCGGCAAGAAGTGCAACCATATTCTGATACAAATATGTACCTTCAGCAAGTGAATTATATGCGATTGGGACTATATCATTTTCCCTGAATATCCTTACAGCGTCTTTTAACTCTTCATATGTAGTGGGTATTGGTACGCTATATTTCTCAAAAAGATCTCTGTTAATGAACATGGCTTCAAAAATTATTTCGAAGGGTAAACCATACAATCTGCCGTTATAAGTGGTGTATTTCAGCATACTGCTTTTAAACGAGTTGAGCCACTCAGGATTTTCTTCCATAAGCTCGGTTAAATCCGCTACCTTTCCCGCATGAATTAGAGCCCTTATATCAAAACCTGGCCATATCCCAAATACATCGGGACTGTTTCCCGAGGCAAAATCGGTTTTAATTTTAGGAAGAAAATCTTCACCGAAAAGCGATTCATTTATTATTTCTATATTGGGATTCTCATTGGTGAAACGGATAAATAATTCCTGCAGTGTTTCCGCTTTGGAATCCACCCCTCCCCAACTGCTGATAAAACGTAGCTTCACTTTCTCCGGCTCCTCCGGTATTACCAGGGAGACTTTTTCGTCCACATTCGTGCAGGAGGTAATGGTTACAGACAAAACAGCTGCGGCAGCCAATATTAACCATCTAACTTTTTCCATAGTTTGCTCCGAATACCTAAATTGCCATTATTTATCTTAATAATTTTATTATACCGCAACCGATATGAATATCAAGAATTTATATGTTATGTTCGCCCGATTTATGTTTCATTGGAAGTCCATATTGAAGCTCATTTTATAAGTTGCTTTGTGGCGTTGCTTTTGATCCGTATCCTTGAACTGAAAACGAAGCAAGCCGCTCTTTCAGGAACCTTGGATCAAACCCTTAAATTTGCTGTTTCTGAAATTATTGAATCTATTCGTAACTATACCTGCAGTTCAATTGGTGAAAGCCTTTACAATTTTCATTATGCCATACTGTTTTAAGCAAGAAATATAGTACAAGGGGAAAAATCAAAAAAATTATTGCAAACGCTAAAAAATGAATTAATACACTACAACTTTTACGCAAAACCGAAAAGTCCTTAACCTGCTATTTTAATATGATTAAAGGCTCTTTTTCCTTCTTTCTACTGCAAAACTCAGGTTACTGCTGACAGAAAAAGGGGATTGCTTTTTTAAAGCTATCCCCTTTTTCTATTTTTAATAACGCACATTAATAATGACGGTCAATTATCCCTTATCCTCTGTCAATACCACTTTCAGTTTAAGAGTTTCGCCATCGCGGTAAACCTCTACTTCAACCTCATCTCCGGGCTTATGCTTGTTTTTGAGCTCCTCCAGTTTTTCAAAAGTGGTAACCCGTGTGCCGTCAAACTTGGTAATTATATCGCCTCTCTGAATTCCGGCCTTGTAGGCGCCGCTCAGCGGAACAACATCGGCCACCAGAAGCCCGCTCGGTACATTGTACTGTTTCGCGATGGTCTCATTGAACCTGGGATCTATCGAAACTCCCAGCTGAGGTCTTCCTTTAACATATTTATATTCGATCAGGTTGTTGGTTATTTCCCTGGCGGTGTTTATGGGTATGGCAAAGCCCAATCCTTCATAACCCTGAGCTGCAATCTTTATGGTGTTTACGCCTATGACCTGCCCCCTTGAATTTACAAGAGCTCCGCCGCTGTTCCCTGGGTTGATGGAAGCATCCGTCTGTATCAGGTTCATGTTTCTTCCATCCTCTGTCTGAATCCTCCTGTTCAAACCGCTGATAACCCCCACCGTAACCGAGCCCATGTATTCCAGTCCGCCGGGATTGCCTATAGCCACCGCAAGCTCTCCCACTTTCAATTCATCCGAATTGCCCATTTCAACGGCAGGAAGACCATCCACGTCTATCTTCAGCACCGCAAGGTCGGTCTTGAGATCCCTTCCTATAACCTGAGCCGTATAAGGTTTGTCCATCTGGTTCGGCAATATGACCTCTATTTTAGATCCGCTCTTAATTTTAGTGCTCCTATCCACAAGGGCAGATTCAATAACGTGGTTGTTGGTCATTATATATCCGTCGCTTCTTATGATGATACCGGAACCTTCCCCGGAACCCTGCCTTTCTCCGAAGAAAAAGTCCCGCATCGTCGCCGTAACCCTGATGCCCACTATGGACGGGCTGACCTTCTCAGCAATGGCGGTCACAGGAGAATCATACTGGGCAATTTCGATCTTCTTATATACCGGCGAATCGTTTTTTTGTGAGGCAACGGTTTGATGGTAAGTATTTTTATTTAAATTACTGGCAGACGGCCCAATCGCAGGCATTAAAAACTGAAATGCCGCAAAAGTGACAGCTCCGCCGAGTATTGAGCTTATAACAGCTACCAGGGCAAGTCGCATAAAACCGCCGTTTTTCTTGTATTTAGGCTTTCTATAGCTCTCGGTATAAAAGGAAATATTCTTTGAAGGTTCTCCGCTGCTTGAAAAATTGCTGCTGTTATTTGAGTAATCGTTGTAATAATAATAATTGCTATAGCCGCTGTTATTGGAATTGTTATAGCTGCTGCTATCGGAGTTGTTAAAATCAAAACCTTCCATCACAATACCTCCTATCTCGCTTTTTATAACTTTTACATTTTTATTTTAAATAATTATTTTGAAAAAAATATGAATAATTTGTTAAATATTATTTACTTCCATTCCCTTTGCTAAGGGTAAAGGTAAATTTGGTGCCTTTCCCCGGTTCGCTTTCGACCCATATTTCCTGCTTGTGCTCATTAATAATGTTTTTAACTATTGCAAGTCCAAGGCCTGTTCCAGTTTTATCCTTGCTTCTCGACTTATCCGACTTGTAAAACCTTTCCCATATCAAGTCTATCTCGTCTTTTCCTATCCCTATTCCGTTATCCTCCACCGACACCAGCACCCGGTCTTTTTGCCCATGTACTGTCACTATGATTCTTCCGTTTTCTGAAGTAAATTTTATTGCGTTGTGAAGAAGGTTGTACATCACCCTCTCTATAGCGTCAGAGTCAGCATTTACAAACATCTCCTCCTCCTCAAAATTCGCCTCTACCTGTATGTTCTTGCTCACAATCAAATTTTCAAACTTTATTATACATATTCTTATGAGTTCATTGATATCAAAGCTCCTGGGTTTTAAGGTTATTTCCCCGGCCTCCATTTTTGCCAGGTCAAGGAGGTCGTTCACCAGCCTGTTAAGCCTGTTGGTCTCATCTTTTACAATACCCAGATAGTAGTTTTGCTTCTCAGGAGGGATGGTGCCGTCAAGTATCCCTTCAATAAAGCCCCTGATGGTTGTCATGGGAGTCCTGAGCTCGTGAGAAACGTTTGCAATAAATCCCCTTCTCATATCTTCAAGGTTTTCAAGGGCGGTAACCATCTGGTTGAAGCTTTTCGCCAGCTCTCCTATTTCATCATTGGAATTTATGCTGAGTCTCTTCCCGAATTCCCCTCCGGCAATCACCCTGGCGGCATTGTTTATCTGCTTCAAAGGGCGGGAAATCCTGAGAGAAAATACGTATCCCAAAACTATTGAAATCAAAATCGACACGGCAACAGATGCCATAAACAAACGGAACACCGATGCCCTGGCCCTCTGCATTTCAGGTATGGGCGTATGAAGATAAACTGCGGCTTCAACTTTGCCTTTATACCTAAAAGGCTTTTGAATTGTGAGCCAGGGTACCCTCGTCCCTTCAAACAGGCCGTAAAAATAGCCCCTCTCAACCACCGGGTCTGTGCCAAGCATCACTTTCCTGTATTGGCGTTCATCCGGAAGGCGCAGATATCCCGACTCATCCCTCAACTTTTTTATTACCTGCTGCGGGATTCCAAGTTCGGGATTGGCATATTCGGTGACCACAATATATCCGTCTTTGTCAACCACCCATATTAATGAATTGGTACTCACCCTGTAGGACCTCAGAAGGTATCTGAAAGTACTTAATACAAGCGGGTTGTCCATGTCCTCGATGTACTCGGCCAGAAAGCTGTTTATCTCTTCCCCGCTTCTCTCCAGCAGCTTCACCTTCTCAGTGGAAACAAAATCGCCGAGGAAATAGTAAAGCATGGTTCCTGTTATCGAAAAGCCTATAACAAGTATCGCAATAAAAACAGCTATGAGCTTGCTGAAAATAGATTTGAACATCACTTCACCTCAAACTTGTATCCGACTCCCCATACCGTCTTCAGCTGCCAAACCTGGTTTTTGACATCAATCTTTTCCCTGAGCCTCTTTATATGCACATCCACCGTTCTGGAATCGCCCAGAAAATCAAAGCCCCATACATGCTCAAGCAGCTGATCCCGCGTAAAAACCTTATTAGGGTTGGAAGCCAGGAAAAACAAAAGCTCCAGTTCTTTAGGCGGAAGATCGATATCCTTGCCGTTAACCTTTACGGTATAGTTTGACTTATTAATTACAAGATTTGGAAATACTATTTCCTGAACGTCAATATCCTTGTGCTCATACCTTCTTAAAACAGCTTTTACCCTCGCCACAAGCTCTTTTGGGTCAAAGGGCTTGACTATGTAATCATCAGCACCAAGCTCCAGCCCCAGCACCTTATCAAAGGTTTCACCCTTTGCGGTCAACATGATTATGGGTATGTTGCTGATTTTTCTTATTTCCCTGCATACCTGCCAACCGTCGGCTCCGGGAAGCATGATGTCGAGTATCACAATGTTAGGGGCAAACTCGCTGAAAGACTCCAGCGCTTTCTTTCCGTTGTATACCGTAAGCACCTCATAGCCTTCCTTATCCAGATAAAGCCTGACAAGCTCACAGATATTTACATCATCATCAATCACTAAAACCTTAGTTTTATTAACCATAGCTCATGACCTTCCTTTCATACCCAAGCAACTTGTCAATAGGCATTCGATCCTCAACGTCCCTTCGTGGACACCCTGTTCTGGAATCCGGAATTGCCGATAAACCAATACTGTAGGTCCTTTATCTTCAACCGTGCCTCTTTCCGACACGGGCCCTATACCCTTTTTTAGTTTATCAATCCGTCCTTAAAAGATATATTGCTCAAAACAAAGTTGTTCAGCTTTACTTCTTCCTTCAGTTTTTCATGCTCTTCTTTAAGCTCCTGTATAGTTTCAATCAACTGCTGCTGCTCTTGGGAAAGCCCTTTGAGCATATCCCGTATTTCGACCAAGACCAGATAAATATCCTGCTTCATATTAGCCTCCTTCGGCTGAAATTATTATTTGTTATCCAGTATTGTACCATATTATTCGGTTTTGAAAACAGTTTTTTAAACATAAACTTTATGTTAAATCATTTGCATTAACAAATGCAATAATATATAATTTATTAGGACTTTAGTTTATGAAAGGAAAGATGATTTGATGAAACTGGGTATAGTGGGCCTACCGAACGTGGGAAAAAGTACCCTTTTCAACGCTATAACCAGAGCAGGCGCTGAATGTGCGAATTACCCGTTTTGTACAATAGAACCTAACGTAGGCATAGTCGCAGTTCCTGATGAGAGGCTGGACAAGCTTGCCGAGATGTATAATCCTGAAAAAGTGACTCCAACCACCATCGAGTTTGTTGATATAGCAGGCCTTGTAAAAGGAGCGAGCAAAGGAGAAGGCCTGGGCAACAAATTCCTGTCCCATATACGTGAAGTGGATGCCATAGTCCACGTGGTTCGCTGCTTTGAAGACAGCAATATTGTGCATGTCGACGGTTCAATAGGCCCGAAGCGTGATATTGAGACCATTAATCTCGAGCTCATTTTTGCAGACCTGGAAGTCATTGAAAGAAGAATTGACAGGACCCGCAAAATGCTCAAATCGGGGGATAAAAAATTCCAGGTGGAACTGGAGCTGTACGAAAGAATTAAGGCCAACCTTGAGAAAGGCTTACCAGTGAGAGCGATGAGCTTTGACGAAGAGCAGCGTGAGCTGGTGGACCAATTGTTCCTCCTGACCTCCAAACCTGTTTTGTATGCTGCCAACATATCGGAAGAGGACCTTCAATCGGCCGGAGATAACCGCTACCTCAAAGAGTTAAAGGAGGTTGCAGCCGCTGAAAATGCCGAGGTAATGGAGATATGTGCAAAGATCGAGGAAGAGATCGCCCAGCTTGAGGATGACGAAAAGAAAGCCTTCCTTGAAGAATTGGGCCTGTCTGAATCAGGTCTTGACAGGCTTATAAAGGCAAGCTACAAGCTCCTGGGGCTTATCAGCTTCCTCACTGCAGGACCTCAGGAAGTGAGGGCGTGGACAATAAAAAAAGGAACCAAGGCTCCCCAGGCGGCAGGTAAAATCCACAGCGACTTTGAAAGAGGTTTTATACGGGCCGAAATTGTGGCTTACGATGACCTTATCAAGTGCGGTTCTTACGCCGTTGCCAGGGAAAAAGGCCTCGTGCGCTCAGAAGGCAAGGAATACGTAATGAATGACGGAGATGTGGCGCTGTTCAGATTTAATGTATAAGTCATCAAATATGCAAAGTAAAATAAAAAACGGCTGACCGCCGTTTTTTATTTTACTTCCTTAGCAAGCTTCTCCACATCAAGCTTCTCCACTTCACTTTCAGTGAGTATTCTGCTTAAGTCAAGCATCGATATGAGCATGCCATCCTTTTTGCCAATACCTTTCAAATATTTGTTGTCATTGTTAAGCACCACGCCCGGGGTCATTTCGATGTCTTCGTCAGAAAACCGCAATATTCCTATGACATCGTTTACGATAAAGCCTATCAGGCTGTTCTCGGTCTTGGCAATTATTATCTTTGTTTTACCTGTGATATCGATGTCACCCAACCGGAACCTCTTGTTCAGGTTGATAACAGGCACCACCTTGCCTCTCAAGTTTATAATTCCGTCTACGAATTCAGGCAAATCCGGAACTTTTGAAACATCCTGGTATTTAATTATCTCCTGGATCTGGGACGTATCAGCCCCGCACAGCTGATTGTTCAAACTAAATACCACTGCTTGAAATTCACTCATTCTAGTTCCCTCCAATTTTCCTCCTGATAGCTAAATAATATCATAAACTGACATTTATATGCAAATTTTTTGTATCTTGACACAGGTCTTAAGCCGTGTTAGTATAGAATACAAAATCAATATACCAAAGGCTATGAAGAGGAAAAGTAAATTATATTTACTTTTGCAGCGAGCCGGGGAGGGTGTGAGCCCGGTAAAGGAATATAATCGAAGTTCTCCTCGGAGCTGTTGGCTGAAATGTCTTAGTAGGTCATACCGGAGCTTCCGCCGTTAAAAGGAAGGATGTATCGGTTTTCCTTCTGATGAAAACCCGTACATTATGAGTGGGCCTTGTGCCAATTTGGGTGGTACCGCGTGGAATACATACTCCTCGTCCCTTAAGGGATGAGGAGTTTTTTATTAGGGCTAAATTGAAAATATGATGACATTGATTAAGGGGGGATTGTGCATGATTATTGTAATGAGCCAGTCAGCTACAAGAGAGCAAATCGACAATGTAGAAAAAAAACTGTCCGAGCTGGGTTTCAAAACCCACCCTATATTCGGTGAAGTCAAAACCGTAATAGGCGCCATAGGAGACAAAAGATTATTAAATACACAGGCCATCTCCTCCATGCCGGGCGTTGAAAGCCTGGTACCTATAATGAGGCCATATAAGCTCGCCAGCCGGGAGCTCAAACAGGTTTCTACTATTGTAGAGGTCGGAGACGTAAAAATAGGCGGTGACGAAATCGTGGTTATGGCAGGCCCCTGTGCCATAGAAAGCGAGGAAACATTTATAGAAACTGCCGTTAAAGTTAAGGAAGCCGGTGCAAAAATACTTCGCGGAGGGGCTTTTAAGCCGCGCACGTCGCCTTACTCCTTCCAGGGCCTTGAGGAAGACGGCCTGAAAATCATGGCCTCCGCCCGTGAAGCCACTGGATTGAAGCTTGTCACCGAAGTGGTTGATACGAGGGATGTTGAGCTTGTCGCTTCTTATACCGATATAATACAGATCGGCGCAAGGAACATGCAGAATTTCAGGCTGCTCCAGGAAGTCGGAATGGCCAAAAAGCCCGTCCTTCTTAAAAGGGGGCTGGCCGCTACTATAGAAGAATGGCTTATGGCGGCGGAGTACATCATGTCCTCCGGCAATCCTAACGTCATATTGTGCGAAAGGGGCATACGCACTTTTGAAACCGCTACCAGGAACACGATGGACATGGCTGCAATACCTGTGGTAAAGGAAAATTCCCACCTTCCTATAGTGGTTGATCCAAGCCATGCCGCCGGGACCTGGAAGTACGTAGGCGCCCTGGCGAAAGGGGCAATCGCCACCGGCGCTGACGGTCTGATCATAGAAGTGCACTTAGATCCACCTTCGGCCCTTTCCGACGGTCCTCAATCGCTGCGCCCCCAGAAGTTTGACCAATTGATGAAGGAGTTGCAGCCGGTGGCCTGTGCTGTGGGCAGGACAATGTAAAAGGTAGATAACGAAACTAGTACTTAAGCCTCATAAAAATAAGACCGGCAGCCTACAAATTAGGCTGCTCTGTTTATTAACTTTTGCCGCTCATCCGTGTATAATAATATTGTACCGAATATATTTATATTATCTGGCTGGACAGGAGGGAAAAAATGGCAAATCTCGTTACTTGCGACAGGTGCGGTAGATTTTTTGAGCTTAGTGATTTTGGTTTTATTCATCTGTGTCCTCCCTGTTTTCAGCAGGATATGCAGGACTTTGAGAAGATCCGCCGGTACCTTTACGAGCACCCGGGAGCAAAGATATTTGAGGTTTCAACGGTACTCGATATACCTGTGTCCCAAATCAAGCGCTATCTAAGAGAAGGAAGGCTTGAAATCCTCGAAAAAAATAATTGCTTTCTTAAATGTGAGCGCTGCGGCAAGCCTATATGTTCAGGAACCCATTGTGACGACTGCTCAAAATATGCCGATCGCGGCGTCAAGGCTGTGTATACCGCAAATTATCTCAGAAAAGGCCGGCATAAGCTTAATTATTCTCTGTCGGGCAAATCCCGATAGAGACGATGCAGCCGCCTTCATATCCATTTTTCCGACATTTCAAAGGTGGACATTCAGTGCAATCAACTCCCTGATTTTATAAAATCTCTATGTTTTTGCGGTTTTCAACATGCCTCATGGCATTTCTGGTATCAAAAACAAAATTTGAGTTTTGTTGCACCAAATTATAATCCACATTCGAATGAGCTGCAGTAACAACAGCCAGGTCAAACTTCCGGAGAATCTCCGGCGTTAAGCGCTTTATTCTGCGATATTGCCTCCCCTTATGCACGAACTCCGCCACATAGGGATCATAAAAACTGACGATGGCACCCTCACTTTTAAGGCGCTCAATCACCTTTATGGCCGGGCTTTCCCTGTAATCATCCATATCCTGCTTATATGCCACTCCTAACACCAGTATGCTTGAACCGTTGATGGGCTTTTTGAAGCGGTTAAGTATCCGCGAGCAGCGTTCGACTATATACTGGGGCATATAATTGTTTATTTCGCTTGACGCCGTAATCATCTTCACATTGTAATCATATTCCCTCAATTTCCACGTCAGATAGAAGGGGTCAAGGGGTATGCAATGGCCTCCCAGGCCGGGTCCCGGATAGAAGGCCTGGAATCCGTATGGTTTTGTTTCGGCGGCTTCTATCACCTCCCAGACATTTATCCCCAGTTTATTGCATATTATGGCAATCTCATTTATGAGCCCTATATTGACATTCCGGTATGTGTTTTCAAGCAGCTTCTCCATTTCAGCAACTTTGGGAGAGGATACTCTAAATATTTCACAGTCAAGCACGGTCTCGTACATTTTGCAAATGACCTCGGCGGCGTCATCCCCGACTCCGCCCACAACCTTTGGCGTATTTTTTGTTTTGAAGGTCTTATTTCCCGGGTCCACCCTCTCAGGAGAAAAGCCCAGATAGAAATCTACGCCGCATTTCAACCCGGATTTGCCCTCTATAATAGGAAGCACCAGTTCTTCAGTAGTCCCGGGGTAGGTAGTCGATTCAAGCACCACAACCGTTCCCCTTTTTATATGCTCTCCCACCGCTGCAGCGCTTTCGCGTATATGCCTTATATCAGGCTGCTGGTACCCGTCTAAAGGAGTCGGGACGCAAATAAATATGAAATCGGCGCAGCCAAGCCCGGAGAAATCCCCGACAGCGCAAAGCATGCCGCTTCTGACAAGGGCGGTGAGCTTTTCAGCCTCCACATCCCTTATATAATTCCTTCCCGAGTTTACCATCTCAACTTTAGACTGCTGAAGGTCAAAGCCTATGGTTCTATATCCTGCCCCAGCCATCTCTACAGCCAGCGGAAGGCCCACATAACCTATGCCTATGACTCCGACGGTGACCCCTTTGCTTTTAATTTTTTCAAGCAAGCTTTCTTTGATAGACATATTATCACAAACCACCTGTAACAAATTTTTCCAGTGTTTGCCGCAGATTTCCTCCGAGGTTCCACAGGGCAATGTTATAGCAACCTAACTCCTTTGAAAGTTTAATCCACCCTTCCAGCGTATCTCCATCCGCATACCAGACTGTATGCCCTGTGCCGCTTGCATCTTCGTATTCAAAATAAACCCCTCCACTGGATTTATCGCGTTGTGTCCTCCTGTTTTTTTCGGCGGCAAGCTGTGCTGCCTGCTTTTCATTCAAAGCAGTCACTTTGCCGTCATATGACCAGTCAAAGCCGCCTGTGGCAAAAGCCAGATAGTTATTATCGCCTGGAAGTTCAGCAAGCTTTGACGCCATCTTCCGTATAAATTCAAAATCAGCCTTTGGACCTGGACCGCTGTGATATCCGTATAGGTTGTATGCCATAATAACATATTGAGGGCCAGCCGGCAGCAATGATTTGCTTAAATCATTTCCAGGCTCGACAACAATCCGCAGCAATATGCCAAGTTCGCTGGTTCTTTCGTAAAGCTGTCCACAAAACGCAGCATAGTCTTTCCACCTTTCGGGCGGGATTTTTTCATAATCAATTTCAACCCCATCAAAACCGCCATTGCGGACCGCTGCGATTATTTCATCAATGTGCCTTTTACGGGTTTCTTCTGACGCCATAAGCCTTGATACCATCAAGGAGTCTTTTTGCACGGTCTTCCCGCTTCCATCAAACCTGTCGTTTATGATTGTAAGGTATATCCTGGTATCACTGGATATGCTTCGTACATACGCTAATTCACCGGCAAGGCTGTAAAATTCTTTTGTAAAATAGAGCCTGTCCCTATCGTCAAAATAAGCTCCAAACACCTGCAATTCTGAAAGCTTTCCCCTCAGGTTCCTGAAATCCTGCATCCCCGCCTCATAATCCCAATCTACAATCCAGGCTGTCAAATTCATCCTTTTGTCATCGCGCACACCTTTTGGTATAATATATAAGCCTGCGGCAGCAGCAATAACGGCTGCAACTATTATAAATAATGCTGCTTTTGAAGTGCGGCCCTCCAAAAAACTCATCGCTGAACTCCTTATATCAATTCTTACAAGTTTTCAATAAACCAGCTTACTAAATGCCTGCAAGCTTTTTTGACTAAATTGGCGGTTTTTTTGTAAAGGGAATACCTGTTGTCATACAGCGCTTCCTGCTCCGGGTACCCATCCGAAGAGATGCCCAACACCAATAAATCATCAAACACCGCATCATATATTCCGTCATCTTCATTTTCCCCGGAATCCATTGAAGACAGCGACAGCCCTCCTCCAACAATACTGCTGTCCACTTTAAGGGGGTCAGAAAGCTCTTTCCCATCCATAGCAACTGCCAGCATGTCGCCCTTTAAAAGCAACTCAATTTTTCTTGTATCAGCAGCACCCCCTTCAAGTTCCCGCTCAAAAATGCGCTCGGCTCCGGCACTGCCCGGCTTTTTTTGTTCGACAGTTACTTTTCTGCCATGCAGCGTCACACAGATATAAGACCCTTTTTCGGGGTCGTGGCGCATATATATGGACTGCTTGCCCTGACTATTTCCAGGAACGGAAGCGTTTACCTTCAAATCGCTAAAGGCTTCGCTTCCTTTTAAAGACATCATACCTGGGCCTTTGTAGGATGAGGTCAGGATAATCCTGTTTCCGTCAAACTCCGCAGCACCTCCTTTTATGTCCCACTCGCCAGCTTTGCCCTGATCACCGCTAATGAAGCCCAAATTATGACGGGCATCTTTCTCAATCCTCATTAAAAGGTGGTTAACGTGCCAGTAGGGCTGCACCTGCAGTCTTGTCAAATCATATATGCTGTCAGCCCTACTATTATAACAGGAGCCTTCCCTGTTGAAATTGAGCTTGAATAAACTGCGGATATTGGCGGCATTTACCTCTCCTACAAGCTTGTTATTGCCGGAATACGGGGAGTTGGAGTGCATAATCGCATAGAGGTCAGGTATGAATCCGAGAGCTTTTCCATACACCTCCTCTATCTTTTCATAATCAAAATTTATGCGCTGTTCCATCTCTTTTTTTGTTTCAACAGGAATCATATCTCTATTGCGTATAAAATCCATGACATAGTGGTTGTAGGACCTTACATCCTCCATGCCTGCAAACTCATGGCGGTCAAGCAACGAGAAAAAATCGGAGTCCCCGGCAAAAACATTAATATAGGCCAGCCGGTAGCCATTTGTGCCAACCTCCCAAAACCCACTTTTTCCCATATTTAGGATATCCCTCGGCCGGATGAACAATCCGTCCTTCGACTCCAATATATTTGCATAGGTAAGCACCGTCGCCTTGTAATTGTACCTTTCCAGCAAAGGATTGACATATTGGGTGAAGTCTCTTCTTACATCCTCGAAAAGCAGAAAAACAGCTTTCTGTGGAAGTGGCTTGGCATCGAGGTAATAGTCCACAATATCCTGCTGCGATATGGCGGCATACCCCTCACGGTGCAAAGCTTCCAGATATTTTTCAAGCTGCTGCTTTGAAATTTTTCCGGGCTGCTCATCCTCGCTCACTTCAGGAAAAGACAGCGCCACAAAGCCATCATGGCCTGTCCACGATGACCTATCCGGCTCTTTGAATTTAGGAACATAAAACACAGTTCTAAAAAACACCATGCCCAAAGCAGTCAGAATAAAAATCTGCAGGATAACCTTCACTACCTTGGCCCTGTCTTTTTTTCGGTAATTCAAGGAATAATTTTTTTTAATCTCGCTCATAACTTACCCCGCATCCTATGGATAATTGCTCAATCCAGACTCCGGCCGTTTCCGGCGTGGTAATTGCCCCCGGCCTTAGGCCCCTTTTTCTTCCGGAGCATTTTTCTTCTCCTGTGCTCCACATCTTCAGGAGTATCCCGGGTCCCCCATGTGGATTTCCAGAAAGTAAACCAGGCGACCGGCATCTGCCAAAGAAGCACAAGCTCGTAGAAAATGCAGAAAATCATCCCGAAGGACCACACATTGCTTTTCTGGAACAGCATATATGAAAAGCTCATCAGCAGGCTCATAAGCAAAAAGCCCAGTATGAATGTAGTAGGGAATATGCCGGGAAAAATCGGCACATATATAAGGTTATAAGTAAATACTACCGGAGCCAACACCGGAACCAACAGCCCCATATAAAAGAACAAAGCCATAAAAGGTTCCTTTCTCGGCACAATTGTGCTGGCCCTCAAGGATTCGCGCAGCCATGAGCGTTTCCATCTCATCTGCTGTTTCAGGAACAGACTCATTTTCGAAGGCACGACGGTGGAGCATATGGCTTTATCCTGATAGCCCGTGCGATGAGTCCTGATTATAAAATTGGTCATGCTGCGGTCATCTCCAAAGGTAGCAGGCTGCCCAAGAAATTTTTGATTTATCCATTCGTCGGCATTTTTCAAAACAAGCTCCTTACGATAGCAGGAGAGGGGTCCCGATAAGCATGTTACACAGTCAAAATACGATTCCGCAGCCTTCATAATGCGAAAAGCTATATAATAACGCACCGCCTGCATCTTTGTAATAAAGTTGGTGTATATGTTCGCCACATCTGTCCTTCCCGTGACTCCTCCCATTTTGGGGTCCTGAAAGGGCTGGACAAGGTTTTTTATGGCGGTAGGCTCCAGGAAACTGTCCGAGTCAACAAAAACAACCAGATCATGTTTTGCCAGCTTCACGCCTTCTATTATAGCTCTTCGCTTGCCGCCGTTCTTTTTAAGCAGCACAGCTTTAACCCTTTCCTTTGTTTTGTAGCGCCCCGCAACTTTATGCAAATCCTGCAGTGTCTGCATAATCACTTGGGGAGAATCATCGGTGGAACCGTCATCCACTACGATCACCTCAAGTTTGTCCAAAGGATAGTCCTGGTCCACGCAGCCCAATATGGTTTTTCTTATCCATTTCTCTTCATTAAAGCATGAAATGATTATTGAAACCCCCGGCGTGAAATCGGGATTCACAGGGATACTTCTGTACAAAGCGCCGAAAAAGTACCTCGACAGGAGAAACAAGGCCGTAATCAGGCTGTAAGTATATAAAACTATATTTTGCTTATAGTAGAGGATACTTTCCATCCTCATCAATATTATGGTAAATACCGCCAGAAAAAGGAACAGGCTCGCCGAATAGACGGAATACCTCCATTTCTTCCGGCCGAAATAATCCATCAGGGTTTCTTCAAACTCAAAGCCTACGCGCCCCTTCGTCCTGTCCCCTCTTGTATCATGCTCAATCCTTACCGCCCTGGCGCGGATATCAACTTTTGATTCAAACCCTTCAGGCATCAAACCGGAAGGCAGAAAAAACTTGATCCTGTATACCTGGCAGGTTTCTATTCCGACGCTTTCGTCATCCAGCTCCACAAGCATGCCGGAAGCTGACAAGTCCACAGAGCGCCCTTTAATTTTCTTTCCTTTTCCCGCTCCCTCTTCCGTCAGCATCACGTCAAAATCCGCACTATACCTTAAGCTTAAAGCGCGAAGCTTTTCTGTATATCCGGCATCAGCCTTCCGGTCCCTTCCCTTCAATTTATTCTGACCTCTGCGGTCAGGGTTGGCCCGTATACCCTCACTGTCCGGAACATTAGAAAGCAATCGTCTGTCAGGTTTTACAGCCGCCATCACTTCTTCAGCATTTTTTTTCGTTTTCATAGCCCGTTTAATTGCAAAATCCCTTTCATAGTTATTATAAAGACCTTAGAATATGCTTCCCTTTCAGTTTATCAGCTCTGACACCGTCACAAGCTCGTAGCCTTCGTCTTTTAGCTCTTTGATTATGGTGTCGAGAGCCAGGGCGGTTTTCATATCGTCTTGCAGATGCAGCACAATATTGCTTCCCGGTCCGGTATTTTCAATAACATCCTTCACTATGCTGTTAACGCTTTCTTCCGCTTTCCAGTCCTGGGGACTCACATCATACATGACAATCGTCTTGTAGCCGCTGGCTGCAACAGCTTTGGCGGACAAGTCATCAATAGTTCCTGTCGGAGGCCTGAAATACAGCTTTGGGGATTGGCCAAGGGCCTCTGAAAGCACCTGGTGGCATCTTACCACTTCCTTCTGCACCTCTTCAGGCGAAATACCCGTCACTGCCTTATGGTTGTAAGTATGATTTGCCACTTCATGGCCTTCTTCCAATATTAAACGGGCGAGATTGGGATTGCTTTCCACACCGCTTCCCCTAAGGAAAAAGGTGGATTTTACCCCATACTTCCTGAGCACCTCCAGGATTTTTGACAGGTAAAAATCATTTGCCCAATCGTCAAAAGTGATCGCCACCTGCTTTTTATCCCCCTGCCCTGCTCTTATTTTTTGGTATTCCGTTTTTTCATAGTCGGCGTTGACCTTAGCAGCATAATATCCCGGTATTTTTTCGGAAGGCAGCCGTTTATACTGCCCTTCGAGCAATTCCTCAAGGGTTACCAGCTTCAAACCGGCCTTTGAAGTCATTTTCACAACCATAGATATTTCTTTGACCACATCAGCGCTATCGGCATTCAGCATGATAATCCTGCCTCTTGAAAGCTGCCTCAAAATTTTTTCAGCAGCCTCGGCATCTTCCAGGTTCCAGCTGCGCGGATATATGGTATATGTCACAACGTCGTCATAACCGCATTGCGATGCGGCTGCGAGCACATCATCATTGAACTTGCCGGAGCTGGGCCTCAAATATTTTGCAGACACGCCGGTCTTTTGCAAAATGATGTCATGGCTGAGCTTTATTTCCCTGTATACCTCATCATAAGTCAAACTTGTCAGATCAGCTTTGCTGAATGCGCCGTTCTGTATGCGGTGGCCTCTTCTGAGTATCTCCAGGGCTATGGTCGGATTTTCAGCCACCCGCTCTCCGGGCAAAAAGAAAGTGGCTTTTAAGGCATATTTATCAAGCTCATCAAGGATGCTTTCAATCGTGTTTTCGCTGCCTGTCCCGTTAAATGTCAGCGCCAACTGGGGCTTTGTAGTATAGGCATAGGAAATAATTTCAGCCCTGTCGCTGCCCGCCTTGATTATGTCAACCTCAGGCAGCCTGCCCTTTATCATCTGCTCCAGAGGCACAAACCGATATCCCGCCTCCTTCACAATTCCCGCTATGAGGGGTATGGCTTTTACGACTTCGGTATTTTTATCGGTATTTAATATGATCACGCTGCCCTTGGCCAGCCTGTCCTCCACAATTTTTGCGATTTCCCCGGCGCTTTTCATATCCCAGTCCTGGGGATTTATGGAATAGGTGACAACAGCCTGATATCCGCATTGGGCAGCAGCACACCTCACGTCGTCATTATAATTTCCGGATCTGGTCCTCAGATACTTCGGGCTTGTTCTGGTTTTTTCCACAATGACATCGTGGCTTAGTTTTATTTCTTTGTATATGCTTTCATAATCCAATTTGGTGACATCTGCCCTGTTCAGGGTGTTGTTGCCGATTTCATGCCCTCTTCTCAATATCTCCTGGGCAATATCCGGTTCCTCCGCCACCCTCATCCCCGGCAAAAAAAACATGGCTTTAATACCGTACTTGTCAAGCTCGTCCAATATCGCAAGAAGGGCATTTTTGTCGCCCATCCCCTCAAAAGTCAGCACTACATCCTTTTGCGCCGTCTTCACCTGAGAGACGACTTCGCACTTTTTACTTTCATCCTTCATGAAATTGGGTATTTCCTCTTGCGATGTGTCCTGGTAACCTGTTTTATTTTGCTGTGCGGCAGTGCTTTGGGTTTCTTTTGAAGCATTTGACCTGTGGCAGCCGACAGTATATACCATCAGGTATATCATCAGAACCGACATCGTTATATAGAACAAAAAACGTCTGAACAATTAGCCATCATTCCCCCTGAGGTAAAATAAAATCATAATTTAACTTGCCGTCTGTTTTTATATACAAATTATTACTTTTTTTCTATTTATTAACATATTATTGTAAATTTTTTTCGTAAAGTCCTATAAAGCAAAAAAGGTCTGAACAATCAGCCACCATTCCCCTCTGAAAAAATAAATCATAGCCCGGCTTATTGCTTGTTTATATCCAAATTATTACTTATTTTATAATTATTTACATATCCTGGCAAAAATTTTTGTAAAGCCCCTTATATATAGAGTAATAATTCTTTACTTTTTTGAGGAATCTGTCCGTCTCCTTGAAAGGGATTTTTTCAAGACTATTCCCCGACTTGCTGTAATTCCTGTCTTTCAGCCAGCCGCTGACATTGCCGCTGCCACCGTTGTATGCTGCGATTACGAGATCTGTATTATTGTCAAACTCTTTCATCAGCATGCTTATATACCAGCAGCCTATCCTTATATTGGTCTCGGGGTCATAAAGGCTGTCGACGGAGAAGTTTTTTATTTTTAAGCTTTCAGCCCCCCAGATGCCGGTTTTTTCGGTTATTTGCATCAAACCTTTGGCATCCTTGACAGAGGTTGCCCACGGATTGAAACTACTCTCTGCTTTTATTATAGCAAAAATAAGATATGGGTCAATACCGTGCTCGGCAGAGTATTTATAGACATATTGTTTATATTTTAAAGGGAACATCAGCTTTACAGCGCTATTTACGGCAACTACAGCAGCCGCCAAAAAAAACGCCAATGCAATAACATTCCTTAATTTCCTATATTTAACGCCCAATTTATCACCTTGAAGTCCTTGCATTAATAAATAATTTTACAACTGATTTTTCCAGGTCTTCGATGGACCCGTCGTTTGGTATTACCACATCCGCAATTTCCAAATACTCTGAATCCTTTAATTGGGAGCTGATCCTGCTTAAAGCTTCTTCATAGGTAAGGCCGTTTCTTTCCATAATCCTTTTTATCCTTGTTTCTTTGTCGGCAGTTACCACCCAGACCTCGTCAACAGCATCCATAAAGCCGTGCTTAACGGGAAGTGGAGCGTCGACGACTACTATATCCCACTTTCCTTCCTTTTTAGCTTTCTCCAGATCTTTAAAAATTCTTTCTACTATATATTTATGCGTAATTTTATTCAATACTTCCAGTTTTTCCGGATTATTAAACACAATTTCGCCGAGCTTTTTCCTGTCAAGTCCTCCACTTTCATCAAGAATCTGGCTGCCGAAAAACTCTATAAGCTCTTTCAGGACCACTCCGCCTTTAAAAACAATTTCCTTCGCAATTTTGTCAGCGTCAATTATTTTCGCTCCAAGATCCCTGAGGATCTGTGATACTGTACTTTTGCCGCTCCCGATGCCCCCGGTTATGCCAATTATTCTCAATGCAATCATCCCTCTTCTTGACAAATAATTCCTATTTCGTCTCGTACCAGTTGTTCCCGGTTTTCACATCTACTATCAGCGGAACATTCAATTGGACCGCATTTTCCATGCTTTCCTTCAATATTTTTACAACTTCTTCTTTTTCTTCTTTAAGCGTCTCAATTATCAGCTCGTCATGAACCTGCAGTATCAGCCTGGACTTCAAATTTCTCTTTAAAAGCTCCCGGTAGACCCTTACCATGGCGATTTTGATGATATCCGCCGCACTGCCCTGTATGGGAGTGTTCATGGCCACCCTCTCTCCGAAAGACCTTATGTTAAAGTTGGATGACTTCAACTCCGGAAGATACCTTCTCCTGTTGAATATGGTCGTCACATAACCATGCTTTTTCCCAAACTCCACTATATCGTGCATATACCTTCTTACTTCAGGATAATTGTCGAGGTATTCGTCGATATATCTCTTCGCTTCTTTCCTGGTGATCCCCAGGTCTCTTGAGAGGCTGAAATCCCCTATGCCATATATAATGCCGAAATTAACCGCTTTCGCCCTCGCCCTCATCAAAGGCGTGACGCTTTCCCTGGGTATGCCAAAAACCTTGGAAGCGGTGCTGGTATGGATATCTTCATTGTTTTTGAAGGCGGAAATGAGATTCCCGTCGTCGGTGATGTGGGCGAGGACTCTCAGCTCAATCTGCGAATAATCCGCATCCGCCAGGATAAAGTTCTCATTTTCAGGCACAAAAACCTTGCGTATCTCCCTTCCCAGGTCGAGCTTTATAGGTATGTTCTGCAGGTTGGGCTCAGTGCTGCTTATCCTGCCTGTGGCGGTGACAGTCTGGTTGAAACTGGAATGTACCTTTCCCGTCCGCGGGTTTATAACGCTCATCAGTCCCTCTACATAAGTTGACTTGAGCTTTACCATCTGCCTGTATTCAAGGATCTTGGACACTATTTCATGCCTCATCTCCAACTGTTCAAGGACCTCTGCGTCGGTAGAATAACCCGTCTTGGTTTTTTTCACCACGGGCAGCCCCAGTTTTTCAAACAGTATCATCCCCAGCTGCTTTGTCGAGTTTATGTTGAACTCTTCACCTGCAAGGTTATATATCTCATCTCTGAGCACTTCTATCCTGTCTTCAAGCTTTGCCGAAAAGGCCTTAAGCCCTTCCACATTGACCTTGAAACCGTGATATTCCATATCGGCCAGCACTTCTACCAGAGGAAGCTCAATATTGTAATACAATTCCTCCTGGCCGTTTTCGCAAATTATTTTATCCATGATTTTCCACACTTCGAATATAACCTGCGAGTGGGTTCCTGCTACAGGCAAAAGCTTCTCCGGAGCTATTTCCCTGTAGGGGGTGAATCCCTTTCCCTTGCCGCACAACTGCTCTATAGGGTCAATGCTGATTTTAAGGTACTCCTCGGCAAGCTCACAAATGGTATAGGTCTCCCTTGTGGGGTTGATTATATAAGCTCCTATCATGGTATCGAAGTACAGGCCTTTCAACCGGATGCCTTTTTCCTTCAGATAGACTATAAAACTTTTCATATCATGGCCGTATTTCCTTATATCGGGATTTTCAAATATATCCCTGAACTCAGCTAAAAACAGTTCCTCGCTTATGCACCGATTAAAATCGACGTATGCGCTTTTGCCCTCTCCCCACGTGATGGATATGCCTACAAGCTTGTTTACAAATCCCTCAAGCCTGTCTATGAGGTAAAATATCGACAGCTCCTTCACCGAGGACAAAATCCCTTTCAATTTATGGACATCCTCCTGCGTCAGGCATTCGGCAGGCCTGACCGGAGCAACCGACGGGGCTGCGGGCCCCCCCGGGCTCAGCTGAAATTTTTCTATGAAGGATTTGAATTCCAGCCTCCTGAACAGCTCATAAAGCCTTTTCTCATCAAAGGGAACCCTTTTAAGCTCTTCCATGTCCATGTTGCACACATGGGGGATATTCCTGTCGATTGTGGCAATCTTCCTGCTCAGGAAAGCCAGGTCCCTGTTGGCTGAAAGCTTTTCTTTCACGCTCTTTTTATCTACCTGATCTATGTTCTCATACAGATTTTCCAGGCTTCCAAATTTGCTGATGAGGCTTAGGGCCGTTTTTTCACCTATTCCGGGAACTCCGGGTATGTTATCTGATTGGTCCCCCATCAAACCCTTCACATCAATCAACTGTGCAGGAGTTACCCCAAAGCGTTCAACAATCCTGTTGTAATCATACTCAGCCGTTTCCGTCTTTCCCGCCCGGGTGGTGGGTATTTTTATCTTGGTGCGTTCCGAGGCAAGCTGTAGCGAATCTCTGTCGCCTGTCACCACGATTACGCTCATGCCTTTTTTCTCTGCACAGAGAGAAATGGAGCCTATTATATCATCAGCCTCATAGCCTTCATATTCCAACCTCTTTATGTTCATGGCGTCAAGTACTTCTTTTATTACGGGTACTTGAACCGCCAATTCATCGGGCATGCCTTTCCTGTTTGCCTTGTAGGCTTCAAACTCCTTATGTCTGAAAGTAGGCGCCTTAAGGTCAAAGGCCACACAAATATAGTCAGGGTTTTCTTCTTCCAGGTATTTATTGAGAATGTTTATGAACCCGTAAACCGCGTTTGTGTACAGCCCATCCGAGGTGGAAAGAAGCTGAGGTCCCTGAAGCCCGTAAAAGGCCCTATTCAGTATGCTGTTTCCGTCAATCAACATCAATTTCTTTTCACTCATAGCCAGCTCTCTATCTTTAAAAGTTTATTAATAAATATCCTCATCCAAGGTTAAATATACCTTTTCACCTTTGCCGCACATTCCCTCTATCGTACCTGCAGGAATCCTGATTTCCGCATCAAATTCCTCCGACAGCAGGATGGCGCTTCCGTTTTCAATCCTGTCAACGACCGCTGTTATTGTCATTTGTAATCACCTAAATGTAGTTTATGCCAAAACGCCCTTTTTATAGGCGCCGCATTTTGAAATTATGAATTACCCACAAATCAATAACAAGGCAGCACCTACACCAATACGGCCTTGTGCTGCATGCCACTTTTCAACTTCAATTTAAGAAGCTGTCTTTATTTTAACTCATTTTTTGATTTTATTTAATAGTTATTGTAACAAAAGTATATCCAGAGTTTAAATGTATCCTCTCAAGCTCAGCCATGACTTTCTCCCTGTCTGCTTTGAGGGCGCTTAGCTCCTCAGGGCTGGAGATGTTTTTATTATTTTCCGCGGCATCTATACTGTCCTCTAACCCGATAAGCTTGCTCTCCAAGTCGTTAACCGCCTGGGTCATGTCCTGAACGTTAAGAGGTCCCACTTCAACACCATATTGTTCAAAACTTGCTGTCAGCAAATTTACAAGCTCCTCATACCGCTGGTTCGGCACTTTGAAACGCAGCTCTGACACGCTACCATCCGCTACGGCATCTCCCTGGGCCATGGCGGAACTTTCCAACTCGGCATCACATTTCAAAGCCAGTTCCTTGACTTCCTCAGGCTCCACTCCTGAGCTGACGGTACCCAGAGTGATGGCTGCACTCCTGCTGTTTATAATTTTCTCTTCTGCTCTAACGTCGTTGTCTATCCTTTGGCTTGGGAAAAACCTGGATGTATCAGCTTTTGGCGTTTGTGCAGGCGCTTTCATTATTCCGGCCTCAGCACCGGCATCTGATTGGACCTCAGGATTTTCTTGCAAGGCTTTCACATCTGCGGCTTCAGTATCGCCGCTTTCGGCCATACCGGCGGATTTAGCCGCCTCCGCCACAGCTTTGCTCTCCACGCTTTCATTCTGTGCGCCCCTCCCTGTCATAAGCAAGCCGTTGTTTGTAAATCCCCTCAACAGCGCTACAATCAACAAGCCTGCCGCAATGGTCGATAATATTTTTACATACTTGTTTCGCAAATAGGCAACCTTACCTGTGCGCTCCTGCTTTTCCTTTTCCCTAACCAGCTTTTCATGCAGCTGGGCCCTGAAATTTTCAGGAAGCTCTTCTTCCGGCACATCGTTGCACAGGTTTATGATGTATATTATATCCTCCAGCTCATCCTTACAAGCCCGGCAGCCTTTAATGTGCTCTTCAAGCCGGCTGCGCTGCCCTTCGCCCAGTTCGCCGCCTGCGTATAGCGGTATCAACTCATTGATCTCTTTACAGCTTTCCATCTCCACCCCTCCTTTCCCTTATTATTTGACGTATTGCTCGCTTAAAAGTTCCTTCTTGGATTTCAGAATCTCTTTCAGCGCCTTTCTGGCGCGGTTTATCCTGGACTTTACTGTCCCTTCGGGACAATTTATTATCCTGGAAATCTCTTCATAGCTAAACCCCTGGATATCTCTTAATATTATAGCCGTCCTGTGCTCACTGGACAGTTTGCTTATTGCATCGCTGACAATCCTCCGCGTCTCATCTCTTTCTACAACAGCTTCAGGGGTAGGCTTGACGTCCTCCACCTGGCGCTTCATCTCGCTGTCATCAAACTTTATGTCATCATCAAGGGATACAACATTTTTATTTTTCCTTTTACGGAGCTCATCCAGACAGACGTTGGTAGTTATTCTGTATACCCACGTTGAAAAAGACGATTGCTCTTTAAAGCCCTTTATGGACTTATAAATCCTTATAAAAACCTCTTGCGCCAAGTCATTTGCATCCTCGTAATCTCCTATCATTCTCAGCGCTATATTAAAGACCTTTTTCTGATAGCCTTCTATCAAGGACTCAAAAGCGCTGATATCGCCGTTTCTGGCTCTTGCAAGGAGAAGCTTTTCATTATCGCCCATGCCTATGTCCCCCTTTGATGTGACTATTATACATTTTTTTTATGAATTTTTGAACACTTGCCGCTGTTTTTTAATAAAACTTAATATTTTACGTTAAAATGTGCCAATAGCATTACACACCCACCCGGGTAGCTTATAGTAACTTTTCCACACCGGGCAAGCATGGGCCCCATAAAAATAATTGACGATCTCATTTCAGCAGCGAGGTCTACGGGGATTTTTGTTTCATTTATCGTCGACGAATCGATTATTGTCGTGTCTCCTTCTACACTTATTTTACACCCTATCCTTCTCAGAATCTCCAACGCTATTTCGACATCCTTTAATTTTGGACAGTTTTTGATGACATTGATCCCTCCGTTGAGAACTGTTGCCGCCAGTATGGGAAGTACGGCGTTCTTTGACCCTTCTACCGCTATTTCGCCGTTCAATTTTGAGCCGCCTTCTACAACCAATTTGCTCATACAAAAAACACCTCGCATTACATTATCATTTTATGCGAGGTTGAAAAAATTGTTACATTGCGCAAGGGGTGCAGCTGAGGCGGCAAATTCCCACATTTCAAAGCCCTTGGCCCATAGGCTTTTGTCTTGCTCCGATAGAGGTACAGTTGACTTAATTGCCCCCTCCGGCACCGGCGCCTGCGCCGTTAATACCTTCGCTTACCGCACCGGGTCCGCAAACGAAAAAAAGCTGCCTCTTAACCAGCCCGCCCTTTTACAAGTTCATCTATTATCGAATATATCTTGTCTACCGCATTGGTTATACCAATTTTTTTGGCGTTTTTTGCCATTTTATTAAGCTGTTCCTTGTCTTTGAGCAGACGCACCATCTGCTCATACAGGATATCTCCGCTCAAGTCTCTTTCCAGGATTATTATCGACGCGCCGTTCTTCTCCAGGGACCTTGCGTTGTGTTCCTGGTGGTTTGCTACAACATTCGGGGATGGAATCATTATAGAAGGCACGCCAAGGGCAGTCAGCTCGCTGCAGGTAATGGCGCCTGCCCTGCATATCACCAGGTCGGCAGCGGCCATGGCGCTTCCCATATCATAAATATATGGCACCACAAGCACCGAGGAAGACCTGACCCCCTCCAATTCCTTTGCTATGCTCTCATACTGGGCATTGCCGGTGCCAAACAATATTTTGCAGTCCATGCTGTATTTCTTCAGCATTTCTACCACCGTCTCATTTATCCTCTCTGCGCCCAAGCTCCCTCCGAATATTACCACAAAAGTATCGTTAGGCCTTATGCCCAACTTTTCACGGGATGCCTGCCTGTCTGCCTGTATTATCTCCATTCTGACAGGGTTCCCCGTATATACAAGCTTTTTTGCATATTTGAAGTACTGCCCTGATTCTTTAAAGCTTATGGCAACCGCATCTACAATCCTTGACAAAATCCTGTTGGTAACGCCCGGAAATGCGTTTTGCTCGTGTATCAAAGTAGGAATCTTCATCCTACAGGCATTAAAAAGAACAGGGCCGCACACATAGCCCCCGGTCCCTATAACAACATCCGGCTTAAACTCCTTTATAATCCTTCTGGCTTCCAGCAGTCCCTGGAACAGTTCCTTAACCGCTATAAAAGTGTCAAGAGAAAGCTTTCTTTTGAAACCCCTGACTTTAATGAGCCTCAAATCAAAGCCCTCCCTCGGCACGAGCTTCGTCTCCAAGCCTCTCCGGGTACCTATGAAAAGGATGTCCGCATTTTTATCCTTTTGCTTTATAAGTTTTGCCACGGCGATTCCCGGATTTATATGGCCTGCAGTTCCGCCTCCGGCTATTATAACTCTCAAGTATCTTCACCTCATATCCGTTCATAATTTGCATTTCTTGAAATATTGAGAAGTATTCCTACCTCACACATAAGCAGCAAAAGCGCCGAACCCCCATAGCTGAAAAAGGGCAGCGATACTCCCGTCGGTGGGACGGAGGAAGTCACAACCGCAACGTTGAGCAGGCTTTGAACCGCGATATGGGAAGTAATACCCGTTGCGACAAGGCTTCCGAACACGTCAGGTGCGTTCATCGCCACCTTAAGCCCTCTCCAGATAAATATGAGGAACAGAAGAAGCACGGCAAGAACCCCTATATAACCGAGTTCCTCGGCCAAAATTGAAAATATGAAATCATTGTGGGGTTCGGGTATATAGAGAAATTTTTGCATGCTTCGCCCCAGCCCTCTTCCGAAAAGCCCACCTGAGCCTATGGCATACAGCGACTGGACTGCCTGCCAGCCATCTCCCTGCAAATCTTTCCAGGGGTCAAGAAAAGACAGCACCCTGGCCCTCATATAGGGCACAAAGGCGACCACCGTTGCAAGTCCCAGCACAGCAGGAAGCCCCAGAATTATAAAGTGGCTTATCCTTGCCCCCGCGGTAAACAGTATTATTGAAGCGACAGCGATTATTATCAGCGTGCCGCTGAGATGGGGCTCCAGAAGAAGCAGTCCGGCAAATACGCCCAATAAAAGAAGATAGGGAAACATCCCTTTAAAAAAGGAACTCAGCTGGTCTTTGCGTTTTGAGAGGCTGTATGAGAAAAACAGTATGACTGCCAGCTTTGCAACTTCTGAGGGCTGGAACTGGACAGGCCCGAACTTAAACCACCTCCGGGCGTTGTTTGATTCAAAGCCAATTCCAGGCACAATAACAAGGGCCAGCAAAACAATGCTGAATATGAGCAAATAGGGTGAAAGCTTCCCAAGGATTTTGTAATCGAAGTTTGCCGCCAAAAACATAGCGACAATACCTACTAACGCATAAAGCAATTGCCTTTTAAAGATGTAGTACACATCATGATTGGTGTTATAGGCTGTCGGCATGCTGGCGCTGAGCACCATTATAAGCCCTAAGGAAAGCAGTATCAGGACAGTAATAAATATGCCGAAATCAAATGCCCTTCTTGTTTTCATCAGATACCCCCGTTCCAAACCAGATCCTTTGTCAATACGCCTCTATGCCCGGCCATTCTCAGACCAACTTCAGCTCCAGCGTTAAAAAACCGATAAGACACAATATGATTGTGGCCAGCCAGAATACACACACCACCTTTGTCTCTTTCCACCCCAGAAGCTCAAAGTGATGATGTATCGGAGCCATTTTAAATATCCTTTTCCCCCTGAGCTTAAAAGAAGCAACCTGTAAAATAACCGACAGGCTTTCTATAACATATATGCCGCCTGCCACCAATAAAATCCAGGGCAGGCCGGTCATTACCGCAATAGCTCCTACCGCCCCCCCTAAAGCGAGGGAACCCGTATCTCCCATAAACACTTTTGCGGGATAGGCATTGAAAGCCAGAAATCCCAGGCAGCCGCCTGCCGTAATAGAAGAGAATACCTTTATATAATCCCATTCTCCTCTTGTCATGGCCACTATAGCAAAGAACACCATCACTATAAGCGTAACTCCTGCAGCAAGCCCATCGATACCGTCTGTCATGTTTACCGAGTTGGTGGAAGCGTAAAGCACGATAACCGTAAAGGGTATGAAAATCCACGTAGGCAAGTTTATGACGGAATCCATGCCCGAAAAGGGTATTATTATGCCTGTACCCACCTTTGGGTCATAAGCCGCATAAATCGAGAAGGCCACTGCCACAATCAGAAGCCCCAGGGTCTTTTGGTCGGCATACAGCCCGTCTTTGCGCTTTTTTACAACTTTAATAAAATCATCTATAAAGCCTACAGCCCCAAATCCCAAAGTTGCCAGAAGGAGGGGTACTATCTTGGCGTAACGGTCTGCGTAATATACCGAAACGAGAAGCATAGGCAGCAGGAAGATTATTCCTCCGATAGTAGGAGTGCCTGTTTTTTTAAGATGCGTGGCAGGCCCGTCTTCTCTTACCGTCTGACCGAATTTCAGCCTTCTCAATACGGGAATGAATATCGGCCCGACAACCAGCGTCAGAATAAATGTAGCCACAAAAGCCATCACCTGTGGTGAAAAAACGAAACTTATCCCCAACCTGATTCTCTCCTTTTGTCTTGAATGTATGCTTCTATTTGTCATCAGCCGTCAACCGGTTCACTATCTCTTCCATCTTCATGCCGCGGGAGCCTTTTACCAGGACGACATCCCCATCTCCGGCAAAAACTTTTAGAAATTCCGCAGCTTCCCTGTTGCTGTTGAAAGAAAACACTTTATCGGGCGATGCTCCCGCCTCCAGCGCACCCTCCGCTATGTTCCTTCCGTTCCCTCCTACCGTCACTATGCAGTCTATGCCCTTTTGAACTGCAAATCTACCCACGCCGATGTGAGCTTTATAAGCCCAATCGCCCATCTCAAGCATATCGCCCAATACGGCTATCGTCCTCCTGCCGGCTCCCACGTCTTTAAGCACGCTGATTGCCGCCTCCATGGACTGGGGACTTGCATTATAGGCATCATTAATTATTTTCATCCCCTTGTGTGATATTATATCAAGTCTCATTTTCCCCGGGCTGAACTGTGCAATCCCCTTTATTATTTCCTCCATGGGAACACCCAGTTCTACGCCCGCCGCTATGGCTGCAAGGGCATTATGTACGTTGTGAATGCCGGGAGCAGGTATATATACCTCGTAGTCACAGTTTTGCACCGTGATGTCGAAATATGATCCCTGCTCCCCACTCGTCCTGACGCTTTCCGCTCTATAATCCACCCCGTTGTCCATGCCGTAAAACACGGTCCTGAACTTAAGCAGGCCTTTAAGCCCCGACAGGAGCTTGTCATCGCCGTTAAGCACTACCAGGCCGTCCTTGTCCAGCCCCTCCAGTATCTCCAGCTTTGCCTTCAGTATGTTCTGCCTTGAACCCAACTTTTCTATGTGGGACATGCCGATGTTGGTTATTATAGCAACATAAGGTTTCGCAATGGAAGTAAGCCGGCTGATTTCACCGAAGCCGCTCATCCCCATTTCCACCACCGCAGCCTCATGGGAGTCGTCCAGCCTCAGCACCGTCAAAGGCAACCCTATTTCGTTATTCAGGTTTCCTTCGGTTTTCAGCACCTTGAATTTACGGCTCAGGACATTGGCGACCATCTCTTTGGTGCTGGTTTTGCCCACGCTTCCGGTAATGCCTACAAAGGGTATGTCAAATTTTTGCCTGTAGTATGAGGCGATATCTCCAAGGGCTTTCAGTGTATCTTCGACTTTTATCACGGCCTTGTCTCCAAAAGGCCCTATGTCCCGTTGGGTAAGGCAGCCGGAAGCCCCCGACTCAAAGGCGTCGGATATGAAATCATGGCCGTCAAACCTCTCGCCTATGATGGGTATAAACAGATTCTCCCGGCCAGTGCTGCGGGAATCGGTGGAGATGTCTGTAAACTCCCTGTCCAACCTTCCTGAAACCAAGGTCCCGCCTGTAGCTTTAATTATTTCCTCACATTTCAATGGATTCATATGGCCTGGCCCTCCGCTTTCTTCTCTTATTTCACGGCTTTAAGTTCTTCCAGAATATCTTTCACAACTTCCCTTTCGTCAAAGTGGATTGTCTTGTCTTTAAAGGTCTGATAGGTTTCGTGACCTTTCCCGGCCAGTATGATCACGTCCTGAGGCTGGGCATTGGCAATTGCGTATTTTATTGCCTCACGGCGGTCTACAATAGTCACGTATTTGGCGCCGGTGCCTTTAATTCCCGCCTCAATTTCCCTTATTATGGCCTCCGGTTCTTCAGTCCGCGGATTGTCCGACGTAATTATGGTAAAATCTGCGATCCTTCCGGATATCTCGCCCATGATCGGCCTTTTGGTCCTGTCCCTGTCCCCTCCGCAGCCGAACAGGCACACAAGCCTGGCAGGCGCAAACTCCTTAACAGTTGTCAGGATATTTTCAAGGCTGTCCGGCGTATGGGCATAATCTATAATTACCGTAAAATCCCTGCCGGTTTCCACTACTTCAGCCCTCCCGGGCACGTTTACCTTCTCAAGCCCTGCCCTGATATTTTCATAGGAGATACCCATAAGCCCGCAGGCTCCTATGGCGCAAAGGGCATTGTAAACGGTAAATTTACCCGGTATATTGACATATATGTCGCCGGTGAACCAGGGAGTGGTGGCTTTAAATCTTACACCGTCAGGATATTTTTCTATATCCGCAGCCTTAATGTCCGCATTTTTATCAATTCCCAGGGTTAAAATTTCACACTCCGCATTTTTGATAACTTCTTCGCCATGCTCGTCATCTATATTAACAATCCCCTTTTTGCACATCTTAAAAAGCTTCATCTTCGCATTCAAATAGTCGTCGAAATCCTTGTGCTCCAGCGGCCCTATATGGTCTCTTGATATGTTTGTGAAGATGCCTATATCATAATCACTGCAGCTGACCCTGTGGAGGGCAAGTCCCTGGGAGGACACCTCCATAACCGCGGTATCCACCTTTTTCTCAAGCATTTCAAAAAACAGCGCCTGAAGGTCGTAGGATTCGGGGGTGGTCCTCTCGGTATACAGCACTTCATCTCCGATGCGGTTGGCTATGGTTCCTATAAGCCCGACTTTCTGCGAAGCCTTCTCAAGTATCGATTTTATCATGTAGGTGATGGTAGTTTTGCCCTTTGTCCCTGTAACACCCACAAGATTGAATTTCGAAGATGGATGGCCGAAGAATGCGTCTGACACATGGGCAAGGCCGTACCGTGTATCCTTAATCCTTACTACACTGATACCTTCGGGAACGGTTACCTCTTTCTGTACAAGAAGGGCTTTAGCTCCGTTCTCAACGGCAGAGGGTATGAATCCATGCCCGTCAACCTTGGTTCCATCTATGCACACAAACATTGAGCCCTTTTTCACCTTGCGCGAGTCATATGCAATTCCGTCAATGTCAACATTTATATCTCCTTTGATTTCAACTATATCCAATCCCTTTATCAAATCTTTTAACAGCATTATAAAGCACCTCCGCCACTAGTTTTTCTGTTCATCCCCATGCTTTAATTATTGCCAGCCGTCGAAAGTATTTAATCAATATTATCCAGATGCCTGAACTCAACTTCTATAACCTTGCCTTTGGGCACTTCCGTACCTGGGGCGAAGGTCTGCTTTACCGCCCTGCCGTCACCGCTGACCTTGATGTTAAGCCCTGCATCGCTCAGTATTTTGGTAGCTTCCTGAACAGTCCTGTTCAACACGTCAGGAACCTTGACTTTAACCTCTTCTTCGGGTTTGTATGTATATAATATTATAACAGATTTCTGGGGTATGCTGGCATCAGGCTTCGGCGTCTGTTCAACAACCACGGCATCTTGGTTGCCGGCATCGCCCTCCACTTTATATCCAAGGCCGAATTCCTTGAGCTTTTTGGCAGCCTGGGCCACCGTCATGTTTCTCACCTCAGGCACATATACCTCCTGTATCATCGTCTCCATGTCCTTTTCAGTATATCTTCTCTCAACCCCAAGGTAATCCAGCACATCCTCGACCAGCTTTCCTGCTACAGGCGCAGCGATGGCGCCGCCCATATGGGATTCCCCCTTTGGGTCAAAAAGGGCTACAAGCACATTTACAACAGGATCGTCGGCAGGCGCAAAGGCGGAAAATGAGGCCACATATACGCCGCGCTCGGTGGTTTCGGAGGTTCCGGTCTTGCCTGCCACCCGATATCCCTTAACATATGCGTTTCTACCTGTCCCCTGGGAAACAACGCCCTCAAGGATATCCCTTAATGTATCTGATGTCCCCTTTGATATCACGGTCCTTACAACTTCAGGCTCAAATTTCTTTACCACATTGCCCTGGGAGTCCGTCAGTTCCTTAACCAACCTGGGCTTCATAAGCTTACCGCCGTTTGCTATGGCCGTATATGCCGTTATGAGCTGTATGGGCGTGACAGTAAACCTCTGGCCAAAGGAAGCAACAGCCATATCGATCTCCGCCGGATTCGGGTGCCTTACACCGCTTTCTTCACCAAGCAGCTGTATGCCGGTTTTGTCATAAAAGCCGAAAGCTTTTACATAGCCGTAGAACTTGTCAATTCCTAGGCTCTGCGCTATTCTTACGAACACAGGGTTGCAGGAGTTGTACACCCCTTCTCTGAAGGATTCTTCCCCATGGAGCCTTCCCCTTCTCCAGCAGTTAATTGTCCATTTGCCTATTTTTACAGGGAAGTCGTTCACGCGGCTGTCCGGATTTATCACCCCTTCCTCCAGCCCGGCGGCAGAGGTTACGGCTTTAAATGTGGAGCCCGGTTCATAGGTATCCATGATAGCCTTGTTTCTCCATACAGTCCTGTTCAATATGTTCACGCCTTCCTGAGAGTTGCCCTGCCACGTGGCCGGATCAACTCCCGGGGGGGCGGCAAAAGGATCATTCAGGTCAAAGTCCGGCTTTGACGCCATTGCAAGGACATCCCCGTTTCTTGGATCCATTACAATGGCAACCGCCCCACGCATGACTTTATAGTCTTCTATAGCCTTTTCCAGCGCTTTCTGGGCAAAGTACTGGATTGTTTCATCTATCGTGAGAACCACATTCAGCCCATCCCGGGCATCTATGCGCTTCTCCACCCCAAAGGGCAGTTCACGTCCGCCTGCATCCACTTCGCTCAGTATCCTGCCCGGTACTCCCTTAAGCTCTTTGTCCAGAACCTTCTCTATCCCATACAGTCCCTGATTATCCATGCCGGTAAAGCCTATAATATGAGCTGCAAGGTTTCTCCCGGGATAATAGCGCTTTGTGTCTTCATCTATGTTGATACCTTGTATGTCCTCCTCATCAATCCAGGTTCTGACCCTGATCCCTACATCGTTGTCAACCTTCCTTTTTATTATTTCGTAGTAGCTCCTCTTTGTTATTTTCCTGAGGACCTCTTCCCTGTCCATATCCAAAATTTCCGACAGCTTATCGGCTATGTGCTCCGGGGATTTGCCGGAATTTTTTATATCGTTGGGGCTTGCAGTAATAGTCCACACAGAAGCGCTTACGGCAAGCTCTTTTCCGTTTCTGTCATATATGGTGCCCCTCTTCGGGTTTATGATACGCCCCCTGTTCTGCTGGTCAAAAGCCTCTTTCTGAAGTCTGTCCCCCTGAACAATCTGTATATATGCTACTCTCACAAGAAGAGCGACTACTATAATAAAAAATGCCATCAGCAATACAAGCAGCCTTTTTCTTATTAATAAGCTCAACCCTTCCAAAATGCGCCCCCCATAAAGTCATCTGCCGGTAAAACATCAAAAATTTACCCATTAGCATATATATTCATAAAAAAAGACTATAGACCGGGCAAAAAAACTTTTTTGCGTCCATCTATAATCACCTGTCAACTATCCGAACTGTGGGAGGCATTCCCATTCAGTAAAGCAGCTTCACAAATTCTTTCACCCTGTCCATAAGGACCGCCAATGCGCCGCTGCCGGCTTTTTCAGTATTTTTATAGCTATCTGCCACAACAGTAAAATCCGTTTTAGGAACTCTTATTTGCACCATCTGATACCTGTCAGGCTTTTGCATTCCAAGCCTGTTTTCAGCTATCTCTTTTATTTTTGAAAGGCTCATCTCTTTTCCTATTTCTACTGCCATCCTGGAGTTTTCGTTGCGGAGCTCATTATATTTTTTATATGTGTCATTGATGCGGTAATTGAGGTCGGTTATTATGGCATACCTATACACCAGCAGGAAACATGACGCAAAAATTGCCAGCGTATAAAGCACATATCTGAACTTGACTTTATTGTCGGACTTCGCCTGCTTCTTTTGCTTTAAAACCTTATTTTCTTCATAGACGTCATACTCAATCTTCCTGGCTGCAGTCCCCTGTATGTAATTTCCGTTAATGCTGTCCACCCGCACTCACCCCTGTAGAGCCTTGGAAACAAGTAGAAAAACTCTAAAGATAACAAATCCGGGGGCAGGACTAAACCGGCCCTCGGGCAAAATCAGTTCACTTTTGCTCTTTTCTTATCTCTTTTCTTATCTCTTTTCTTATCTTTTTTCTTATCTTTGGTTTCTGTTTTTCTATTCCCTTTAGTAAATTTCACAAGTTTTATTTTTCATTAGTAGCTTTATGAGTTCTCTATTCTTTTGTAAATTAAATTTTTATCTTTTGTTTTTATAAACCCGCTTTTCTTTTGTTCAGCTAAAAATCTATCTTTTGTTCTGAAAGCTTTTTATCATTTGTTTGTTTGTCAAATCACTCATAAACCTTCTGCACTACACGGAGCTTTGCGCTCCTTGCCCTCGGATTTTCCTCAATCTCAATTTTGGAAGGCAATATGGGTTTTTTAGTTATTATCTCCACTTCAGGCTTTTTGCCGCATACACATACAGGAAACTCTCTTGGGCATGTGCAGGGCTTTGCTTTTTTATGGAATTCATTTTTTACGATCCTGTCTTCCAGCGAGTGGAAGGTAATTATACACAGCCTGCCTCCCGGCTTCAAAAGGGAAATCGCATCGTCTATAGTCTGGGTTAATATCCCCAGCTCGTTGTTTACCGCAATTCTTAATGCCTGGAATGTGCGTTTTGCCGGATGAGGACCTTCACGTCTCGCTGCGCTGGGTATGGCGGCTTTTATGATGTCCACCAGTTCCGTTGTCGTCTTGATCCTTTTATTCGCTCTGTAATTTACTATGAATGCCGCTATCCTGGCAGCCCACTTCTCCTCACCGTACTCACGTATTATATCCCTTATCTTCTCTTCATTGTACTCATTAACTATCGTTTCCGCATTCAGCGGGCTTGTCCTGTCCATCCGCATATCAAGGGGCGCTTCTTTCTGGTAACTGAAACCCCGTTCAGCCTCATCAAGCTGATGGGAGGAAACGCCCAAGTCTGCCAGTATCCCATCGGCGGCCTCAATTCCGTTTTCCAGACAAATTCTCTTTATGAACCTGAAGTTGTCATTTACCAAGATGATCCTCGCCTTGCTGCCAATGCTGTCCAGTCGTTTACGTGAGGCTTGTATGGCAAAGGAGTCCTGGTCTATTCCAATCAAGGTTCCGTCTACACCCAGCCTCCTGAGAATCTCGGCAGAGTGCCCTCCCCCGCCCACCGTACAGTCTATGTATGTACCGTCAGGCCTGATTCTCAGGCTGTCAATGCACTCCTCAAGCAAAACCGGCTTGTGATTAAACTCCATCAGAGCCATCTCTCCAATTAAAACTCGCTTCTATATGCCAAGCAAGGCCATTTTTTCCGCAATTTTATCGACACTTTCGTTATATTCGCTGCTGTGTTTTCTCCAGGCTTCACCGTCCCAAATTTCCACTCTGGTGATAGCCCCTGTTATGTAAACTTCTTTATTCAGTCCTGCATACTCTCTGAGGTGCTGAGGTATCAAAATTCTGCCCTGCTTGTCCACCTCACACTCGGTGGCCCCTGCTGAAATGAACCTTACAAAAGCCCTTGCATCTTTATCTGTCAACGGCAGGGTCTTAAGCTTGGCGACGACGGCGTCCCACTCTTGTGATGAATACACAAACAAACAGTTATCAAGGCCTTTGGTGACTATGAACTTCTCCCCCAGCTCTTCCCTGAATTTGGAAGGCATGATGACACGGCCTTTAGGATCAACTGTATGCTGGTATTCACCATAAAACAATCATTTCACCCCACATTTGTGACACTTGCCACCACTTTACACCACTTTGCCCCACTTATAAGTAATTTTATTCCATAACTTATAAATAATCAAGCCCAATTTGCAAAATTTTTTATAAAAAAGCTAAAGATAGGAACAAAGTCCTATCTTTAGCTTCTCCAAAAATTTAAAACATTATAGACAAAACTATAAAAACTGTTCATCACTGGGAGCTGTTAAATATCGCCCGTTTCCGTCTCATAGATACGCTCAGTATTATGCCTATTGCGATGTAATTGGTTACCATGGCGCTGCCGCCGGCACTTATAAAAGGAAGAGGAATGCCTGTGACAGGCAGCACACCTATAGAAGCTCCTATATTCTCTATAAAATGGAAAGCCAGCATGCTTGTTACTCCTACCACCAAAAATGACCCATAAAAATCCCTGGAATTCCTGGCAATGTACAGACACCTCAACAGTATAAAAAACACTATCACAAGCACTGTAGCCGTACCTATAAAGCCAAGCTCTTCACCTATCACGGAAAATATGAAGTCCGATTCTTTTACAGGAACGCCGTTGCTTTGGGTCTGGATTCCCTTGTAAAGCCCCTGGCCGTAGATCTGGCCCGACCCTATGGCCAGTTTGGACCTTACCACGTTATACCCTATGTCCTGAGAATACAATTCAGGCGCAAGAAAAGATATAAACCTGTTCTTCTGATACTTATCAAGGACAAAAAACCACAGAAAGGGCGATGACAGAAGGAACGCTCCGAGCGTCATAAATATATATTTATATGGTATTCCACAAATAAATACCATGGCCGCAAACATCCACACAAAAACTATGGCAGTTCCCAAATCAGGCTGTTTTAAAATCAAAGCTATGGGTATGAGTGTATATATTATCAGCTTTAGAATGTTCTTTTTGCTGTCCTGACCCTCTTTGATCCTCTCAAAAAAAACCGATATGACAACTATAACTGCTATTTTGGCAAGCTCCGAAGGCTGGAAACTGAAGTTCCCATACTTGAACCAGCCTTTTGTGCCTACCTGCTGCCGGCCTGTACCTATAAAAAGCACAAGCACCAGAAGTATAACGCTGATTATATAAATTATAAAGCCGAGGGTTTTAAAGTCCTTATAATCAATGGCACTGATTACCAAAGCCGCTATAATACCCAGCACGAGGCTGATTATCTGCGTCGTCAGAATGTTTGTATTGGGCATGGTGCGCACAGCGCTGGACAGAACTGCAATCCCTATTCCTGACAGCATTAAAACAGCTATGAATAAAGAATAATCAAAATGTTTCAGAAAGCTGATCCCCTTTGTCTTTTGAACAAAATACATATCATTCACCAAATAAAAACTATACTTAGACACAAATTATACTGACCATCATATTTTATGTCAACTCATCGGGTCCCCTTAGCATTTCCAAAAGAATGGACCCCCTTTTCAACCCGGCCCGTCTGTGCCCTTGTCGGCCTGATCCGGCGATGCTTCAGCCTTTGGGCTGTCTTCCTCTTCTTCCTTGATATGCTGCAATATTGCCCCATATTCGCTTGAACCGATCCCGGTCTCTTCCAAGGCAGCCTGAGCCGCTTTCCTCCTCCGCACATAGAACACAACTCCGAAAACTACGGCAAACACCAAAGCCAGCACCTGTGAAACCCTCATATTCCCCAGCAGAAGGCTGTCGGTCCTCAACCCTTCAATCCAGAACCTGCCTATGCCGTATAATATCATATAAAGGAAGAAAACCTCCCCTTCAGGCTTCCTCCTGTTCCTGTACCACATAAGCAGGAGGAACACCCCGATGTTCCACAGGGATTCGTACAGAAAGGTCGGATGGACGGGTAAGTTCGGATCGATATCTATACCCTTGGCTTTCAGAACATCTATGTTGTTAAGCAGATCCCTTTTTATGGTATCACTGGTCATCCCCCATGGCAGTCTGGTATTGACACCATAGGCCTCTTGGTTTATAAAATTGCCCCATCGTCCTATGGCCTGTCCAAGTGGAAGATAGGGAGCTCCAAAATCAAATAAGCGCAATACGCTTATCTTCCTCTTCCTGGCAAAAATGTATGCGACCGTCACAGCCCCGATAACCGCTCCATATATTGCAAGACCGCCGCGCCGGGTGTTGAAAATTTCAAGGGGGTTATCCCTGAAGCTTTCCCAAGCGAAAATCACATAGTAAAGCCTTGAACAAACTATGGCAACCGGCGTGGCAAACAAAACAAGGTCTATCACCGTGTCAGGCTCAAAGCCGAATTTCCTGCTGTCTCTGATGCCCAGAAGCACCGCTGTTATAAGGGCAACTGCAATGATGATCCCATACCAATATATCTCTACACCGAATATTTCCAAAGCCACCCTGCTGACGGTAAGCTTCAGTCCCAATCCGGGAAACTCAATGGTGCTCATGGCCCCTCCCCCTTTATGCCGGCTTGATGACCGACAAAGCTAAATTATCCAGGACAAAATGCTCTTCAAACTTTTCATTTATATACTCAAAGGATATTTTATCATAAACATCTGGATAATCAAATATATTAACATCTTTGAAATATACCCCGATGAACAAGTGGGAAATCCTCTCCACCGAATTGAGCTGCCTTATAAATTTGCCTTTCAGAGCCTTTTTTATTCTTTCATAAGCGTTCCTGTCCAATCCCTTTCTCCGCAGCTCCCTGATGCTGTCCCCAATCCTGTCCCTCACCTTTGAGGGGTCGCTGGACTCCCCTCCGAATATCGAGAAGGAATAGTTTTCTTCTATAGTATAGTCAAACTCGAAAGTGGAGTTAATAAGGCCTTCGCTGTAAAGCTGGTTGTAAAGCTGGGAACTCTTCCCCATGATCATCTCAAGTAAAATTTTTATCGCCACTTCCCGTTTCAGGCACTCTATGCCTTTAGAATCAAACATGGTATCCTTGAATCCCATCTGGAACAAGGGCGTGGCTACCGCTAATTTCTGCTCCACGTAATTCTTGTTGAGTTCCTTGCCGTCTTCAGGAAATATCCTTTTTATTTCAGGCCTTGATCCGGTACTCCTTATAAGAGCTTCAACCTGCCCAAAGACCTCTTCGGGCTCTACATCCCCCACTACGCATATCACCATATTGGAAGGATGGTAGAAGGTATTATAGCATTTGTACAGGGTTTCCCTGTCTATCCTGCTTATGCTGTCGATGGTTCCTGCTATATCGATTTTCACAGGATTGTTTTTATAAAAGGCACCCAGAAGATTGAAAAAGGATCGCCAGCCCGGGTCATCCTGGTACATTTTGATTTCCTGGCCGATAATGCCCTTTTCCTTCTCTACGCTCTCATCGGTAATATAAGGATTTTGGACAAAATTCAGCAGCAGTTCAAAGTTTTCTCTGAATTTATCGGTGCATGAAAACAGATAGACAGTCTGATTAAAACTGGTGTAGGCGTTGGGGCTGGCTCCCAACTCGGAAAACTTATCCATAACACTGCCGTCTTTCTGCTCGAAAAGCTTATGTTCCAGAAAATGGGCAATGCCATCGGGAACCCTGATGGCATCCTTCTCTCCGGGGGCCACAAATTCATTGTTTATAGAGCCGTAATGGGTGGCAAAGGTAGCAAATTTCTTTGAATATCCTTTTTTAGGTATCACAAAAGCCCTCAGACCGCTGCTGTGCTCGTAGATATGCATTATTTCGTCTATTTTCTTGTACTCTACCGTTTTGATATTCATTCCTCATTCTCCTTAAATCTTAATCTTCCCGACAATGCCAGAACTACTGCCGGACCTTTGAAGTCAGGAAATATATAGTATCAAGCTTTATCTTCTTTGATACCTCCACCACATCCTGCTTTGATACCTTCTTGATCTTTTCATTCAGCGTCTCAAAATTATCATCGGTATTTACAATAGCCTGGCTTAAGTAGAAATCAACCATTTGAAGCTGGTTATCCCTCAATGACTTGATGCCTGTCTCAATGGCCTTCAAAGTTGAATCATATTCATAATCCGAAATATTTCCCTTTTGGATTTCATCCATCTGGCTCAAAATTATATCTATGGCCTTGTCCTTGTTGTCGGTTTCTATGCCGCTGCTTATTATCATAAGCCCTTTAAATTTCTCCAGCCGGGAAAATACATAATATGCGAGGCTGGCTTTCTCACGGACGTTCTGGAACAGCTTGGAGTGTATGCCTCCTCCCAGTATTCCGTTGTAGACCATCAGGGCGTAATAATCCTCATCATTCGAAGAAGTGTTTGTTCTGAATCCCAATGACAGTTTACCCTGGTTGACGTTCATGGGCTCCGTCACGTTCCTGACTTTCACGACTTCCTTCTCAATATTGGTAATATCAACCTTTTTTATTTTTCCCCGTTTTATGTTCGAAAGCTTGTCTATGATGCCTTTTATTTTATCCTCCCCAACATTGCCGGTAATAAATACCTGCATGGGATAGGTTTCCAGCATGCTTTTGTAATGCTCAAAGAGGTTGCGGCTGTTTATGTCCGCCAGGTCATCAACCGCCCCATAATCGTATATGCCGAAGGGCTCATCCTTGCACATTTCCTCAAAGCACCTGTCGACAGCATACTGCATTTTATCGTTTACCCTGCTTTCTATAAGCTTTCTGAGATTTTCCTTTTCCTGGTCTACATAATCGTTTCTGAAGGCATCCTTTTCCACAACCGGCTTCATGATTATATCTATAAGGAGGTCTGTAGCCTTTTCAAACTGCCCTGCATTTCCGCCGGCATATTTATCCGAAACAAACTCTATGTAAAACTGAATAATCTGTCTTTCTCCCTTTTTAGTGACTCCACAGTCAAAGGAAGCCCCGTATAATTCTTCCAGATACAGAGATATATCCCTCAAAGTCGGAAATCTCTCGCAGCCTCTTCTCAACACGGCGGGCACCATGGCATTTTTGGCTGCGGTTTCCTTTCTTAAATTATCATGGAAGAAAATGTTGATGGTATTTGTCTTAAATTTTTCGGTCTTTATCTGATAAAAGTCTATGCCGTTAAGCGAAGCAATCTTTAAAGCCTGCTCCTCCACTGCCCTGTTCTGCATCCCAACCTTCCTTTCCTGGTTTTACTATATAGTATAATAAAAGCGGGCTAATATATTCACCTCATGGGAAATTGCATCCTTCTACTGCACAGGATTGGCTTTGAAAAATTCCCTTGCTATGCCTATATCCTTTTGAACCTGCTTTGCAAGATCCTCCTTGCTTTTATATTTCTTCTCCGGACGAAGCTTTAATATAAAAAACACTTCGATGTCCTTATCGTAAATATCCCTGTCAAAATCTAAAATATGCGTTTCAACACTTATGACCTTGTGCTCATTAAACGTAGGGTTATTGCCGATGTTGGTAATGCTTCCGTAAAATTCTCCGCCAATCAGCGTCTTTGTAATGTACACCCCGTTCTGGGGCAATACGAGATAGTTTTCGGGATGGATATTCGCCGTAGGGAATCCAAGAGTGCTGCCTATGCGCCTCCCGTTCTGAACCTTGCCGGTAATGGAGTAATATCTTCCGAGGAGTTCGAAGACCCTCCCCATATTCCCTTTTAATACATTAGCCCTTATTAATGTGCTGCTCACTATTTCATCATCAACTTTTATGGGTGGGATAACCACCACTTTAAAATTATACTTTTTCCCAAGCTCTTCAAGCAGCCTCACGTCTCCCTGTCCCTTATACCCAAATCTGTAATCGAAACCGGCTACCGCAAGCCTGGCTTTAAGCTTTTTCACCAGCACCTCCTTAACAAATGCCTCAGGACTCAGCCTTGAAAACACCTCGGTAAAACTATCAAAATAAAGGTAATCGAGAGACGTTTCGGACAGAAGCTGTATTTTTTTATTAACGGTGGATAATAAAGGTGTAATCAGCTTTTTTCTCAATATGTTCTCAGGATGCTTTTTAAATGTGTAAACCACGGATTTTAAGCCGTTGAATTTAGATTCGTTTATAAGAGTATTTATAAGAGCCATATGTCCAATATGCAGCCCGTCAAAATTACCAAGTCCCACACCTGTCGGAGTACTGATTGCGCTACTGCCATTTGCATCATCGTAAATAACTTCCATCATTGGAGCCCCCATCAAAAAGCTTTTTTGATTTTAAAAACAAATTCCCCTGTTTAACGATTACTTCCCCAAGAGCTACAAAACCATTTCTATTGCTATAAACTCTCACTATCTGACCGGGCTTGAAATTCCCGCCTTCCAGCTCTATAAAGGCACCGTTCAACAGCCTTTTTTCTCTCAAATTATCCAACAGCACTTTGTCAAAGTCTTTGAATGCTTCATCAACATTTATCAATACGTCCCCAAGCCTGCCCCGGAGGGCAAGGTCCTCCACCTCCTCCAGCGTAACAGCCTCATCCAAATTAAAAACCCCTGCCCCGGTCCGTATAAGAAAGGACATATGCCCACCGCATCCAAGGCGCTCTCCAATGTCGGCACATAAGGTCCTTATGTAGGTACCCTTTGAACAGGCCACATCAAAAATTACTCTGGGCCGGCTGATGTCTATTATGTCAATGGAATAAACCTCTACCTCTCTGGGCTGACGCTCAACCGTAATACCGCTCCTGGCAAGCTCATACAGTCTTCTTCCGCCCACTTTTACAGCTGAATACATCGGCGGCAACTGCCTGTACCTGCCTATAAAAGATTTCATGGCAGCAATTATCTCAGCCTCCGAAACTGCCACTTCACATGATGAGACCACCTCACCGGAAGAATCCTGGGTATCCGTTGAAATTCCCAAAGTCAATTCAGCCCTATATGACTTATCCTTGTCGGTTATAAACTCAATAGCCTTTGTGGCTGCGCCGACGCAAACAGGTAAAACGCCAACCGCTCCAGGATCGAGAGTTCCGGTATGCCCTATCTTTTTTGTCTTTAAAATACCTTTTAAATAGGCGACCACATCAAAAGACGTCATGCCAGGAGGCTTTAATATATTCAATATGCCGTTAATAGCTCAATCACCCTTCAATCCTTTTCTTATGGTTTCCAGTATTTTAGGCCTGACCGCTTCTATATCGCCTTTTATCGTGCATCCTGCAGCCTTTTTATGCCCGCCGCCGGAATAGAGGCTCGCTATAGCCGAAACATCGACATAAGCATTTGATCTTAGGTTCACCCTTACCTCCCCGGCATCAGTCTGCCTTAATAAAGCGGCAACCTCCACCCCTCTGATGTTTCTGCCTATATTCACCAGGCCGTCGCAGTCTTCTTCCTTTGCCCCGGCAGCCTTAATCATATCCTCCGTCACCGTAATCAGCGCAACTTTGCCGGCTTCCAGTATTTCAAGGGAACTGATAGCACTTCCCATAAGCCTTACCTTCTCAAGGGACACGCTGTCGAAAACCCTTTGGGATACATCTGCCACATTGACACCGTTATTGATCAAATCCGCCGTTATCTGGTGAGTCAAGGAGGTAGTGTTAGCATATCTAAAGCCGCCTGTATCAGTGGCTATGGCCACATACAGGCATGTGGATATATCCGCATCGATATCAAGACCCGCCATCCTTATAAGTTGGTATACAATCTCCCCAACAGAAGAGGACGCCGCCTGGACAAAATTATACAGCGCAAACCCGGAATTTGTATTATGATGGTCTATATTTATCGTAACCCTTGAGTTATCGAGTAACTCGGCACGCCTCCCCAGCCTTCCCAGATCTCCGGTATCAAGAACTACCACTGCGTCGGCTTCAGTTTTCTGGCCTGAATACACCTCTGCCATATGGGCGCCGGGCAGAAAATTATATACGTAAGGTATTTCTTCTTCCAAGTAGACATTAACCTCCTTGGACATCTTTTTAAGAGCCAGAGCCAGGGCCAGGCTTGAGCCCAGCCCGTCTCCGTCAACCGACACGTGAGGAAGGATCAGGATTTTATTTGATTTTTTTAAAACAGAAACTATCTCATTCAATATCATAAGCCTATTCCTTCATAGTCTCATTTATCAGTTTGGTTATATAAACTCCGTGTTCTATTGAATTATCAATCTCGAACTGTATTTCAGGCGTATACCTCATCTGTATCCTTCGGCCCACTTCCCGCCTGATAAAGCCTGCAGCACTTTTTAAGCCGCTTAAAGCATTCTTTTTGTCCTCATCACTGCCCATAACGCTTACATACACCTTGGCATACCTCAGGTCTTTCGTTACATTGACCGAGGTTACACTTATCAGTCTGGGCAGCCTTGGGTCTTTTAGCTCATTCTGAATTATGCCGCTTATTTCTTTCTTCATTTCCTCTGATATCCTGCTGGTCCTGTCAACCATCAATAAGCACCGCCTTTTATATACGTATAGCAACAAAAATTTTACAAGCATCGGAATATAAGCCCCTCCGTGGGTAAATTCAGATGCCCTGCCCATTTTACTGATGCCCGCAGGCATACGGTAATGATCAAAAACCCTCATGCCATCACGGTTTCCGGCCTTTTCATACAAATAATGGGTCCGGCTTCCACCCTCCGGCTGGCAAGCTTACTTCCACAATTCATGCTTTAATATAAAATCCTGCCGCATTTTTGAGGTCATAAATCAGCAGCAGCCAATGAAGCGGGGCGTCTGCATCAAGCCGCTTCTTCATCAGGCGCCGACTTTTAACCTCAATTTGCCCTAGCCCTATCCTATATCTGCCTTTCTACTTCTTCCATCACATAGGCTTCAACAATATCGCCTTCTTTAATGTCGTTAAATTTTTCTATAGATAAACCACATTCAAATCCCTGCAAAACTTCCTTCACATCATCCTTGAACCTTTTGAGCGACGCAAGCTTGCCTTCATGGATTACCACGCCGTCTCTTATTACTCTTATATCGGAGTTTCTGGCGATCTTTCCGTCGGTCACGTAGCAACCGCCTATCGTGCCTACGCCGGATACCTTGAATATCTGCCTTACTTCAGTATGCCCCAATATAACCTCTCTAAACGTAGGTTCAAGCATACCCTTCATGGCTGCCTGGATATCCTCAATAGCATTGTAAATAACCCTGTAAAGCCTTATATCAACATTTGCATTCTTGGCTGCTTCCAAAACGTTGGCACTGGGCCTTACGTTAAATCCAATAATTATCGCATTGGACACCTGTGCCAGCGTAACGTCGGACTCGGTAATGGTTCCTACGCCTCCGTGGATTATTTTAACCCTTACTTCATCATTGCTCAGCTTCTCCAGAGATTGTTTAACAGCCTCAACAGACCCCTGGACGTCGGCCTTTACTATTATATTAAGCTCCTTAACCTTGCCTTCCTGTATCTGGTTGAACAGGTCATCAAGAGATACTCTTGAGGTCGCTTTGAACTGCTCCTCCTTGAGCTTGTTCTTCCGCTTTTCAACCAAGTGCTTGGCGACTTTTTCATCAGTTACCACATAGAAAAGCTCTCCCGCTTCAGGCACTTCAGGAAGGCCGAGTATCTCCACAGGCATTGAAGGCCCTGCCTCCTTGATATTCTTACCTTTATCATCCGTCATAGCTCTTATGTGGCCAAAGGTAGTACCGGTTATGATCGCGTCTCCCACTCTCAGCGTACCCCTCTGTACGAGGACTGTAGCTATGGGACCCCTGTTTTTGTCAAGTTTTGCTTCAATAACAGTACCCTTGGCCTGCCTATTAGGATTGGCTTTAAGCTCAAGCATATCCGCAGTTAAAAGCACCATCTCGAGAAGGGTATCGATGTTTGTACCGTTTTTCGCTGAAATCGGCACGGCAATGACATCTCCGCCCCATTCCTCAACAACAAGCCCATATTCGGTTAGCTCCTGCTTAACCCTCTCAGGATTTGCCCCCGGCTTGTCAATCTTATTAATCGCCACAATTATTGATACGTTAGCGGCTTTTGCATGGTTTATCGCTTCGACAGTCTGAGGCATCACTCCGTCGTCAGCGGCCACCACCAATATGGCTATGTCCGTTACCTGAGCTCCTCTTGCCCTCATGGCCGTAAAAGCTTCGTGCCCCGGCGTATCAAGGAATGTTATATTTCTGTTGTTTATCTTAACGGTATAGGCACCTATATGCTGCGTTATACCTCCTGCCTCGGTGTCTATGACATTTGTTTTCCTTATAGCGTCAAGGAGCGAAGTCTTACCATGGTCCACGTGCCCCATTACCACCACAACAGGAGGCCTCGGCTTCAGGTTCGCTTCGTCCTCTTCTTCAGAATCATCAAACAGGATATCCTCCTCATTGACCACAACTTCTTTTTCGGCTTTTACACCGAATTCGTCGGCAACTATGGCGGCGGTATCAAAATCGATTTCCTGATTGAGAGACACCATCAAACCCATGCTCATGAGCTTCTTAATCACTTCTGTGCCGGTCTTCTTCAAAGCCTCCGCCAGTTCCTTTACAGTAAGACTTTCAGGTATGGTTATGGAGGTCAAAACAGCCTTAGGCGGCACATGTTTTTCTTCTTCGCCCTTGTTTTTCGCGTCTTTCGCATCTTTTTTAGGCTTAGGCGCCTTTCTCGGCTTCTTTATATCGCTGTCATCATAAAACTCATCCAGTATAAAATCTTCCGACAGAATTTCAGAAACACCCTTTTTCTGATTAAAAACAAAAGCTTGAGGTTTAAACTTCTTATTTTTAGCTCCCGCCTGACCTTTCGGGCTTTCTTTTTTCTGCTCCCGCTTAATATCCTTGTCGGCATCCTTGTTCTGGAACTCACGCCTTACCTCACTTCTCTGCGACAGCAGCTCTTCCTTATGGGTATCGGTCATCTCGGCCTTGGGTATTTCAAGAGGCCTGGGTCCGGGACGGTATGCATTCTGAGTTTTCCGATCGCCGGACTTTCCGGCTGTCTTGCTGTCTCTGGCGGCGCTGTTTTGCGCAGCTGCACTTTCACCAGGATGGACAGCGTTCTGTGCAGCACCGTGTGCGCTATCTTGCTGCTGTTCGCGGTAAGGCATTTTATTAGCCTGTGGGCGTTCTTTAGCGGCACCCTCATTATGTTTTCTGCCATCCTGCTGCACGCCTGCATGAAAACGCTCTTTTTTCTGGTTTGAATGGCTCTGAACCGACAGGCGGTCAGTCTTTGCTTCTGCCGATTTAAGAACCTCAGCCTGCTTTCTGCTTTCCTCCTCATGCAGACCCGCTGTTTCCGCAGGCTGCCCGGCTTCAAGCTCCCGCTGCTTTTTCCCTTCCTGCTCCACATCATTTTGAGCTGCCTTTGTCTCCTGCCTCATTTCAAGCTTTGGTTCCTGTTTTACCTCAGGCTTTACATCCTGCCTGGCTTCTTCCTTTAATTCGGCCTTAGGCTCCTGCTTCACATCAAGCTTTGGTTCTTGCTTTGTTCCGGGCTTAAGCTCCTGTTTCTGTTCCGCCGTCTCGGCTCCCTTACCGTCTGTCTTGCTTCGCACATTCTTTGAAAAAAGCCTGGCGTCTTTTGAATAGTCAAATCCTGTATCTCTGATGAATCCGGCCCTGAGGCCCGAATTCTCATCTGCTACCCTTACAATATCCCGCTTTTTATTATGGACGTTGTCTCTGTTATTTTGCTGTGCTCCGCCGCTGCCGGACCTCAGCGTTTCCTTAGCCTCATTCCCGGAATCTATGATTATTTCAGTGGTCCTTATAATCCTGGGAGCGCTTTTTATATCCTTTTTTATATCACTCCTCGACTGATGCGACGGCACAGCCTTTTTTTCTTCAGCGTCCTCCTTCTTCTCATCGTGGGTAATCACGCCTATATGCTGGTACAATGCTTTTAATTCATGCTCTTCCAAAAAACTCATATGGTTTTTTACTTCAATGTTTATTTCTGCAAGCTTTTCCATCAGCCTCTTGCTTGTCGTATTCAATTCTTTGGCGAGTTCATAAACCCTAACCTTATCCAACCTGTCCACCCCCGTTTTCTAAATTATACTCATCGATCATTTCCTTCAACTTTTTAGCAAATCCCTCTTCTGCGACTGCAACTACCGCACGTTTATCTTTCCCCGTGTACTTTCCAAGTAAATCTTTATTGCCAAAATACCTGATATCTATGCCCCTATACGCGCAAATATCAGAGAATTTCTTCTTTGTATTATCCGAGGCATCAACCGCAACTATTACCAGTTTGGCCTTCCCGGATTTCACAGCCCTTTCGCATGTATCCTCGCCGGACACGGTCTTTCCCGCTTTTGTAGCCAACCCGAGAAAAGAATATATTTTATTGACCATCATCGTCCTCCAACTGCTGCTTCAATGTTTGGTAGATCTCCTCGCTTATCTGGGTCTCAAAAGCCTTTTCAAGCCTTTTTCCCTTCCTGGCCTTTTCAAAACAAAGCACCTTTCTGCAAATATACGCGCCCCTGCCCGGTTTTTTACCGGTAAAGTCTACGCTTATCTCGTTTTCCTTGTTTTTCACAATTCTTATCAGCTCTTTCTTTGGCCTCATTTCCTGACAGCCAAGGCACATGCGCATAGGTATTTTTTTCTGTTTCACCTGATCACACCCTATATCCAGAGTTTAGTACCAGACTATTCCGAATCTTCGTCTAAATTTTCCATCTGGTAATTTTCATCATAATTAAGCAGCTGCTGCTCAATAGTCGCCCTAAGCTGCGACTCGCTTTTTATATCTATTTTCCAGCCTGTCAGCTTTGCGGCAAGTCTGGCATTTTGCCCCTCCTTGCCTATTGCAAGGGACAACTGGTAATCAGGAACAGTCACCTTAGCAGATTTTTCTTCCTCGTTTATATCAACTCTTATGACCTTTGCAGGACTGAGACTTGCAGAAATATACTCTCTAGGGTCACTGCTCCATTTGATTATATCAATCTTTTCTCCCCTCAATTCATCTACAATTGCCTGCACTCTCGTACCCTTTTGGCCTACACATGCTCCCACCGGATCAACATTGCTGTCCTTTGAGTGTACAGCAATTTTTGTCCTTGAACCCGGTTCTCTGGATATGCCTTTAATCTCCACGATCCCGTCATGAATCTCGGGAACTTCAAGTTCAAACAACCTTTTCACCAAGCCGGGATGAGTCCTCGAAACCAGAATTTGAGGCCCCTTTGTGGTTTTCTTGACTTCAAGGATATAAGTCTTTATCCTTTCATTGAACTTATACTCCTCCCCCGGCGTCTGCTCAGCCGGCGTTAAAATAGCCTCGGTTCTGCCCAGGTCAATAATGACGTTCTTCCTCTCAGTCCTCTGGACAATCCCGGTAACAATATCGCTTTCCTTGTTGTAAAATTCATCAAATATTATGCCTCTCTCAGCTTCCCTTATTCTCTGCACAACAACCTGCTTGGCCGTCTGGGCCGCTATCCTTCCGAACTTTCTGGGCGTAACCTCTACCTCTGCAATATCATTCTCTTCAAGCTTCTTATCTATCTTCTTGGCCTCTTCAACCGAAATTTCAAGGAGATCATTTTCAGGTTTGGAAGTTACTTTTTTTAGTGCAAAAACTTTAACATCCCCTGTTGTGCGATCTATATAAATTTTAACATTCTGAGTCGAACCAAAATTTCTTTTATATGCAGAAATTAGAGCCGCTTCTATGGCCTCTATCAATACTTCCTTATTTATCCCTTTCTCTTTCTCCAGTTGGTCTAAGGCAAGAATAAAATCTGCACTCATTTTTAATATAACCTCCCTATTCAATTCTAAAACTTTATGACCTTTCTGACCAGCGAAACTTTATCCCTATCAAATTCCAGCCTTTCAGTCCCATCCTGGCTTATAACAATTTTATTATCCACTAGCCCTATCAGTTCACCTTCAAATTTCTTTTTGCCGTTAAAAGGCTGAAACAATTTCACTTCAACCATATCACCCTTGAATCTTACAAAATCGCTCTCTTTTTTTAACGGCCTATCCAGGCCCGGAGATGAAACCTCCAGAAAATAACTTTGCTTTATGGGATCAACTCTATCCAACTCATCGCTCAGCTCTTCGCTGACGGCTTGACAGTCATCAATGGTTATACCTTCCGGCTTATCGATGTATACCCGCAGGTACCAGTTTGTTCCTTCCTTGATAAATTCCACATCTACCAACTCGAATGAATGCTTGGCAACTATCGGCTGTGCAAGCCCAGCTACAAGCTCTTCTATTTTTTTTCTGGTCATTCCAAAACCTCCATTTGGAAAAGGAGTAACAGAAACCAGAAAACACGGCATTGTCCTCACTCTTCGTCTATTAATCCCATCCTCTGGCTTCTGTCGCTCATTCCATGTTTTACATAACAGCAAAGAGTGGGTTCGACCCACTCTTTGCTGGTAAAATGCTATTCGTTTTAGTCTAGCAGTATTATATCATTATTATTTGTAATTATCAATATATTATTAAAATTTCTGTGCTTATTTTGTGATATTGCCGCCAATATATCCGGCTTATTTATTATCGGACCCAAATACCATTTCCCTGGCCGGATTCCCTGAAGCATATTAGCTGCCGTCATGCCCAATTTAAAACAGGCTCAGCTGATTGCTCTCAGGCATCCCTTCAAGGCAGCCGTTCTGCTGGAGAATTTCCACCACTGCCTTGCTTATCTTTGCCCTTATCCTCAGTTCATCTATAGATAAGAATTCCCCGTCTTTTCGGGCTTCCACAATATTTTGCGCCGCTGCAGCACCAAGGCCCTGGAGGGCGGTTAAAGGCGGTCTTATTCCGTCGGGGGTTATCTGGAATTTAACCGCATCAGACTTATACAGGTCCACCGGAAGGAATTTTATTCCCCGGGCATACATTTCATTGGCAACTTCGAGTATGGTCAGCACGTTTTTCTCCTTTTGCGTCAGTTCATTTCCTTTTCTCTCCAACTCTCTGATCTTGCTCCTTACCCTTTCCTGTCCGTGGGTCATCAAATTAGCGTCAAATTCATCCGCCCTTACAGTAAAATATGCCACATAGAAGGCTTCTGGATAGTATACCTTAAACCAGGCAATCCTAAAAGCCATCATCACATATGCCGCAGCATGGGCTTTAGGGAACATGTACTTGATTTTCTGGCATGACTCTATGTACCAGTCAGGAACATTGTTTTGCTTCATAACCTCAATGTACTCCTCTTTCAAGCCTTTTCCCTTCCTGACATCCTCCATTATCTTAAAGGCTGTTTTTGGCGGCAAGCCCGCATGTATAAGATATATCATTATATCATCCCTGCAGCATATAGTCTGTGAAAGGGTAGCGATGCCGTTTTTTATGAGGTCCTGGGCATTGTTGAGCCATACGTCGGTTCCATGGGACAGGCCGGATATCCTTATAAGCTCTGAAAAGGTCTTCGGCCTTGTATCCACCAGCATCTGCCTTACAAACTTGGTTCCGAACTCAGGGATACCAAAGGTACCCACCTCGCTGTTTATGTCTTCAGGCTTTACGCCCAACGGCTCGGTGCTGCTGAATATGCCCATGGTCCTTTTCTCACCTATAGGTATGCTCCTGGCATCCACTCCTGTCAAATCTTCCAGCATCCTTATGACGGTAGGGTCGTCGTGGCCCAGAATATCAAGCTTCAATATGCTTCCGTGCAGGAAGTGGTAGTCAAAATGCGTCGTTATTACACCCGATTCAGCATCATCAGCGGGATGCTGTATAGGCGAAAAATCAAAAATTTCCTTGTCCTGGGGAACTATCATTATGCCCCCCGGATGCTGGCCTGTGGTCCTTTTGATGCCGGTGCACCCTTTTACCAGCCTGTTTATTTCGGCGTTGGTTACGACAATATTCCTCTCATCCAGGTAATTTTTCACAAAACCATAGGCGGTCTTGTCCGCCACGGTAGCGATGGTTCCCGCCCTGAACACATGTCCCTCTCCGAACAGTTCCTCGGTATACTTGTGGGCTATAGGCTGATATTCCCCTGAGAAGTTCAAATCTATATCAGGCTCTTTATCCCCGTCAAAACCGAGGAAAGTCTCGAAAGGTATATCATAGCCATCCTTTTTAAGCATCTCGCCGCATCTGGGGCATGCCTTGTCAGGAAGGTCAAAGCCGCAGTCTACGCTTCCATCCAGTATAAATTCGGAGTATTTGCAGTTCTTGCATATATAGTGGGGCTGAAGGGAATTTACTTCGGTTATTCCGGCCATGTTGGCCACAAAGGAAGAGCCCACTGAGCCCCTTGACCCGACAAGATATCCGTCACTCAAGGATTTGGACACAAGCTTCTGGGCTATCAGGTACATCACCGAAAAACCGTTCTTTATTATTGAATCAAGCTCCTTTTCCAGGCGCTTCTGCACAATCTCGGGCAAGGGGTCTCCGTAAATCTCCTTGGCCCTTCCCTCTGCAAGCCTCCTGATTTCCTCCTCAGCGCCTTCCATTTTGGGTGGAAAGGTGCCTTCGGGCACCGGGGCGATCACCTCTACCATATCGGCTATCAGGTTGGTATTTGTAACAACAACCTCATAGGCCTTTTCCTTTCCCAGGTAGCTGAACTCTTCGAGCATCTCATCGGTAGTCCTGAAATACAGCGGAGCTTGATTGTCCGCATCGCTGAAACCCTGCCCCGCCATCAAAATCCTTCTGAACACTTCATCCTTCGGATCCATAAAATGCACGTCGCAGGTTGCCACCACAGGCTTTTTAAACCTCTCGCCAAGCTTTACTATTTTGCGGTTAATATTTCGCAGATCTTCCTCGCTGTCCACTTTGCCGCTGTTTATCATAAACTGGTTGTTTCCTATGGGCTGGATTTCCAGATAGTCATAAAACCTTACTATCTTGCCTATTTCCTCATCGTTTTTGCCTTCGACTATGGCGGTATACAGTTCCCCCGCCTCGCAGGCGCTTCCCACTATAAGCCCGTCGCGGCGGGCCATAAGCAAGCTTTTGGGTACACGGGGCCTTTTATAATAATATTTCAGGTGGGAATCCGAAACAATTTTATAGAGGTTTTTCAAACCCACGCTGTTTTTTACAAGTATGATGGCATGGTAGGTCTCTGCCTTCCTAAAATCGCTGTCCGAAGCAAAGGCCTTCTGTATATCGTCTATCGTTTCTACTCCTCTGTCTTTCAATATTTCAAGGCATTTCATAAATATGCAGGCAGCCGCTCTGGAATCATCCACCGCCCTATGGTGGTTCTCCAGCCTAACTCCAAGGTGTTTTGCAACGATGTTCAGCTTGTGCTTTGCAAGCTGAGGAAACATGCTGCGGCTCAGTTGCAGCGTATCCACAACCGGATTATTTACGTGCTTTCCCAGCAGCTCGGCGTTGTGCTTTATAAAGCCCATGTCAAAAGATGCATTATGGGCGACAATAGGCATCTCACCGGCAAACTCCAGAAAATCCTCCAGGGCACGATCTATGGTAGGCGCATCCTTCACCATATCGTTTGTAATACCTGTAAGGCTTACGATGAAGTCAGGGATTCGGATGCCGGGGTTTACCAGGGTGGAGAACTCCCCTATTATTTCCCCGCCTTTTACCTTTACCGCTCCTATTTCGGTTATTTTATCCTTTAGGGGGGTCAGCCCCGTGGTTTCTATGTCAAGGGCCACAAACCCGTCGTCCACCGGCCAGCTGCTCGGGTTGTAGACGATAGGTATATCATCATTTATTATATAGCATTCTATGCCGTAAATAACCTTTATGCCGTTCTTTTTGGCAGCATCGTAAGCGTCAGGATAAGCCTGCACTACCCCGTGGTCGGTTACCGCTATAGCCTTATGGCCCCACTGGGCAGCCCGTTTTATCAGCTCTTTCACCGGGGTAACCCCATCCATGGAACTCATTTGCGTATGCAAGTGAAGCTCCACCCTTTTTTCCGCCGCAGTATCAATCTTTACTTCCTTTTTGGTCTGAATTATGTCGTATGCGAATATGACCAGTTCCCTCGCAAATTTGTCATATTGGGCATCACCGCGTATTTTAACCCTGATGCCCTCCTTTAGCTGCTCCTTTTTTAAATCAACATTATCCTTTTCTAAAAAGAATTTAATAGTAAGCGAACTTGTATAATCAGTAACGTCAAATACACACAGGTATCTGCCGCCGCGCAGCTCCCTGAACTCTACGCTGAATATATCCCCGCATACCGCTATTCTGCCTGAATCCGGCGTAACATCGCACATATTCATGATGCTGTCGTTGAAGTTCTTACCGAGTATGATGCCCTCGGCATCCCCGGTCTTATCTCCGTTCTGCTTATGACTCCTACCGTTGCCACCTTCCGAATTTTTCACATCAGAGGCTTCAACGACCTCGTTTATAACCCTGTATTCTTCGTTTTCCTTGTATTCGAAATATTCATCTATCAGATTTTCATCTATTTCACAGTCGATGAACTCCACTTTGACCCTGGTTGAGAAGGACTCCTCTATGAATCTTTCTATAATATCGTCGCAGCCCCTGGCTTTGAGCATATCCGAACCGAGTGTTTTAAGCCTTATGGTAAGCCTTTTCCCATCCAGTTGCCATTCGCAGTCCGCCAGAATTCCCCTGCTTAACGCTACTTTTTTATTGACATAGAATACTATGCTGTCCCAGTAATCTGCTAAAATGTCCTCCAAAGGCATGGATAAGTCATACCTGACTTTAAGGCCGATGGAACCAAGCTTAAAAAAGCCGGTGATAAACCGTTCCACACCGGCCAGTTTTTCGGCAGGAATCAGTTTTGAGGATGAAACTAATATTTCAAGCCTTCTTGTTTTTTTATAGACGTTAACGCCGAGTACCTTTACATCTCTGAACAGTTCCGCATCCTCGCTTTTAAGAGGCAGTTCCGGAAACAATTCCATGAAACGCTTATCTTTAAGTGCAACCTGTTGCATTGTGTATCCCCCACAGCTTTATCTTTTGGCAAGGATAATCCCCCTGTAAATCTGCCAGTACATTTTCATTCTCTGGGCAAATCCCTTCACAAATCCCAGCTTCTCCTCTTTTGTGACGTGGGTAAGGTCTTTCATTTCAACCTCACATACTCTGACTTTTGCTTTTTCGGCGTACCTCGTCAAAACAAAATCTACCCCGTATCCGGTGATCTCAAGGTTGGATAACCCTTCCAAGACAGACCTCTTCACTGCCCTCTGCCCTGACAGCTGAGGCGCAATCTTTTGCGCAAGATCCGTTGAAAGCCTTCCCTTTGTAAAAATACCCACAGACATATCAGCATGGTTCTTGACGACAGGTTCGAGCAAGTCTCTTATATGCTGCGCTTTCAAACCGACCAGATCCGCATCGAGAAGCAATAGAATATCTCCCCTGCAGGCCTGAAGCCCGGCTTTGATAGCTGCGCCTTTTCCCCTGTTTTCAGGAAGCTCTACAACCTTAGCACCGCATCTTTTAGAGATGAAAGCCGTATTATCCCTCGACCCGTCGCTTACAACAACCACCTCATCAACTTCCTTAACCTCCTTTACGGTGCCTATCACGTCTGCCACGGTATTTTCCTCATTATAGGCAGGTATAATGGCGCTTACAAACAAGTGCTTTCACTCCTTGATATATTATTTATCAAAGATTATTATGCTTTTTGCAAGCGCCGTTAATGTATCATTACATCCTTTCTATTTCCGCAAGCAGCTCGTCCACTGCCCTGTCCTGGGGAATCTTGCGTATTATCTCCCCTTTACGGAACAGGAGCACCTCTCCCTTTCCGCCTGCAATCCCTATGTCCGCCTCCCTGGCTTCACCGGGGCCGTTTACCCCACAGCCCATGACCGCAACCTTAATGTTTTTATTCAGCCATCTAAGCCTCTCTTCCACCTTGTTGGCTATATCGATCAGGTCTATCTGGCATCTGCCGCAGGTGGGGCAGGATATGAATTCTACCCCCGATTTTCTCAGGCCCAGAGACCTTAAAATATCGTGTCCAACTCTTACCTCCTCTACAGGGTCCCCCGTAAGAGAAACCCTTAGAGTGTCGCCTATCCCTTCCGCCAGCAAGCAACCCAGTCCCACCGCCGATTTTATCGTGCCTCCGCGTATGGTACCGGCCTCAGTAACGCCTATATGCAAGGGATACCTGGTCTTCTCCGACATCAGCCTGTAGGCGGCTATCGTCATAGGCACACTTGACGCCTTAATGGAAAAAACAATAAGGTCAAAGCCAAGGTCCTCCAATATCTGCGCATGCCCAAGGGCGCTTTCCACCATGCCCTCAGGCGTTACGCCATCATACTTCTTAAGTATGTGTTTTTCCAGGGAACCGGAATTTACGCCTATGCGTATTGGTATTCCCCGGCGTTTCGCCACTTCAACCACTGCTTTAACCCTGTCTATGCCGCCTATGTTTCCCGGATTCAACCTTATCTTGTCCGCCCCGTTCTCCATGCTCAGCAGTGCAAGGCGGTAATCAAAATGAATGTCAGCAACGACAGGTATGCTGACAGACTTTTTGATGTATTTGATTGCCTCGGCGGCTTCAACATCAGGCACAGCCACTCTGACGATTTCGCAGCCGGCATCTTCAAGGCTTTTTATCTGATTTACGGTGGCATCTACGTCCCTTGTATCTGTGTTGGTCATGGACTGCACAGTAATGGGCGAATCGCCGCCGATATACACATCTCCCACTCTTATTTTTTTCGTTTCTCTACGCTTTATGTAGCCCTTCATGCTCATTTCTCCATAGCCCCAATCCCGCCTAAAACAGCCCAAAATACCGCTGCAAGCTTACCCTCCCGTTATTCTGCGCAGGATGTCATTATAGGTAGTAAATATCATCAGCATGATCAAAAGCACAAAACCTACCATCGAAATAAAAGCTTCTTTTTCAGGCGGAATAGCCTTCCTCCTGATGCCCTCTATGGCTATCAGAAGCAGCTTGCTTCCGTCAAGGGCAGGAAAGGGTATGAGGTTCATAATTCCAAGGTTTATGCTTATGAAAGCTGTGATGTTGAGCAGGCTCAGCACCACCATCGACAGCGTAGGGCTCTGCTTCACTACATCTCCTATAGTCGTCACTATTCCCACCGGCCCCATCATCTGGTTCAGTGAAACCGCTCCGGTTATCAGCCATATAATGGAATAACAGACGCTCCTGATAGTTGAGAAGGTATATGCAAGGGCACTCCCTATGGTTTCAAACAAGCCTCCGAACCTGTTCTCATAGTACATCCCTATATCAATCATCTCAGGTGTTTGTTCAAAAGTAGGCACTATCTTCAACGCCACTTCAGACCCGTCTCTTAAAACGGCAACATCCACAGGCTCACCGCTGTTCTCAGCCATAAAATCTCCTATATCCTGTCTGCTTTCCACCGTCTTTCCGTTTAGCCTGATTATCCTGTCACCGGCTTTGAGTCCGGCCTCTTCGGCATTTGATCCCTCGACAATGGCTTTTACCACATTTGAATCTTTCCCCTCATTTTCCATGGGGACAAAACCGAGTATATACCTTTTTTGAGCGGCTATTTTCCTCGGAACAATGCTGCGGGTAAGTCTTTCATTTCCGCGAATTACTTCCAGCTGTGCCGGAGCGCCTTTACTGACAAACATAAACAAGTCGATATCCATAGGATGCAGAACCGCTTTGCCGTCATAGCTTATTATCCTGTCACCTTTCTGAATGCCCGCTTCATAAGCGGAAGACCCTGCCGCCACCTCGCTTACCACCGTTGTTCTGAAACCGACTGCGGAAAACAATATGCAAAGGATGATCACCGCCACAAGCAGGTTCATCAGCGGACCTGCCACAGCAACAGCAGCTCTTATATGTAAAGGCTTCTTATTATACGCGCCGGCATCCTCCGAAGCTTCTTCCTCACCCTCCATCCTCACAAAGCCGCCCAAAGGTATCAGCCTTACCGAATATAAGGTCTCGCCCCTCTTTATACCAAAAATCTGGGGGCCCATGAAGAGCGAAAACTCATGGACCTTTATCCCCGACAACTTTGCCACCGCAAAATGCCCAAATTCATGCACTATTATTAAGAAGCTTAAAGCCAGAATGGCGAGCATAAATTGCATATAAAACCCTCCAGAATAAAAGCTAAAGCAATAATATACTTAGCCGGGTGCGGCAGGCTTATTGCTAATGACTCATCAGGCAGTATCCCAGAAATTTTACAGACCTGCTGCTGACTATTTCTTCTGCCATTTCCCTGGCCCAGCTGTCTGCTTTCAGTATATCATCCAGGGTCGGGTCGGTATTAACGGTATGCTTTTCCATCACTTCCTCAATCAAACCCGGTATATCCAGGAAACGTATTCTCTCCTCCATAAACAGGCTGACTGCAACTTCATTTGCAGCATTCATCACCGCAGGCATCGTCCCGCCGATCTTGGCGGCATCGAATGCCAGTCTGAGGCAGGAGAAGGTGTCATAATCAGGCCTTTCAAAGGTCAACCTGCCTATTTCAAAAAAATTCAACTTCGGATAGTTGTTGTTCACCCTTTCAGGATATGTAAAAGCAAACTGTATAGGTAACCTCATATCTGTTGAGCTTAGCTGCGCAATAATTGATCCGTCTATATACTCAACAGCGGAATGAATAATGCTTTGGGGGTGGATTACAACCTGTATCTGATCGAGTGAAAGCCCGAACAGCCATTTTGCTTCAATGACCTCCAGCCCTTTATTCATCAGAGTTGACGAATCTATCGATATCTTACTTCCCATTTTCCAGTTAGGATGCTTCAAGGCTTCCGCAAATGTCACATCCTCCAAATCTTCCTTTTTTCTTCCCCTGAAGGGACCACCCGACGCTGTGAGGATTATTTTTGATACCTCTCTGCCGCTCCCTGTGAGGCACTGAAAAATCGCAGAGTGCTCGCTGTCCACAGGGATGATCTCGGCATTGTATTTTTGAGCTTCAGCCATGACAATCGACCCTGCGGCCACAAGAGTTTCCTTGTTAGCGAGGGCTATTTTTTTACCTTTTCTGATAGCCCTGAGAGTCGGTATCAAACCTGCAGTCCCAACTACCGAAACAACTACCGTATCTACCTCATCAATGGTTGCAGCCCTGCTCATACCGTCAAGGCCGCTGCAAACCTCTGTATCCAGCCCCTTAAGCCTTCTGCTCAATTCAGCCGCCAAATCCTCATCCATTACGGCAACAATCCGCGGCTTAAACTCCCTCGCTTGCTTCTCAAGCAAATCAATATTTCTGTTTGCAGTCAGTCCTAAAACTCTCAAACCTAAATTACGTGCAACTTCTATTGTTTGAACCCCTATAGAGCCTGTTGACCCTAAAATCGAAATATTTTTTGTCATAAATAAACTCCCATATATTATTTATAGTATAATAAAATCAATATAAAAGTATACCACAGGAGCAATGAAAAGTATACTGTCAAATCTGTCGAGGACGCCGCCGTGGCCGGGCATAATACGCCCATAATCCTTAATTCCGACATATCTTTTTATTGCCGATGCAGCCCAATCCCCTAACTGTGACACTATTCCGTTGATTGCTCCGAGCAACAGGTAGTGATAAAAAGGTATATAATTCAAGTGCCTGTTTATCAGCAGCCCGTACACTGCTGTTATTAAAACGCAGCCTATAATTCCGCCCACAGATCCCTCCAGCGTTTTCTTGGGGCTTATGGCAGGAAGAAGCTTTGTTTTTCCTATCGCCATCCCCGTAAAGTAGGCAAAGGTATCTGTCACCCATGCCCCAATAAATATGAGCCAGATAAAAAAACTGCCGCCGTCAAGGCTGCGTGTCAGCGGCAAAAAAGAAAATAAAAACACTATGTACAATATTCCAAAGGCGGTTATAGATATATCATTAAGATTATACCTGTCATGCATAAATATGATAATCGCCAACAGCACCAGCAACACTATGAAGACGCCGAAAGCTATATATTTTGGATGGGCGAGCACATTAAAGGCGTCAGCGGTTGCGCCGGTATATGGGATTACCCCTATCCAAAGGAGGAGCAAACAAGCTGCGTATCCTATAATCCCGACAGGTTTATACCCCGCATTGGATACCGCCGAATAAAATTCATGCATCGCCAGCACTGCCAGGACAAACACGCTCACCCCCAGCACAACCTGAGGTGACAGCACTACGGCCACCAGCAGTATAAATCCGATCATCCCGCTTATTAACCGAACTTTCAACAATTATACCCCTCCATACCGCCTATTTCTGTTTTGATATTCACTTATGGCTTCAAGCATATGCTCCTCCTTAAAATCAGGCCACAAAACATCGGTATACCAGAACTCACTATATGCCGACTGCCATAGAAGAAAGTTGCTTATTCTCTTTTCGCCGCTGGTCCTTATCACCAGATCCGGGTCCGGCATGCCCGAAGTAAACAATTTGCCCGATATCATATCCTCGTCGATATCCTCTGGTCTGATGACGCCCTTTTCCACATCCTTTGCAATGCTCCTCATAGCGAGCAGTATTTCATTTCTGCCCCCATAGTTCAATGCTATGTTAAGATTTAAGCCGGTATTATCCTTGGTCAGCTTTGTCACTCTTTCTATCTCAGTCTGGATCTCCTCAGGCAGCCCCTTTACATCTCCAATAACCCTTATGCGTATGCTTTTGCCGCCCAATTCCCGCTCTGCATTCCTTAAGTAATAAAGCAGTAAGGACATAAGAGCATCTACTTCGCTTTTGGGCCTCTTCCAGTTTTCAGTAGAAAATGCATATACCGTCAGGTACTTGATACCGATTTTATCACAGTAGTTGACAATTCTCTTGAGAGTGTTGGAGCCTTCCCTGTGCCCTATGCTTCTTGACAGACCCCTTTTTTTTGCCCATCGACCGTTCCCATCCATTATTATAGCTACGTGCAGCGGTAACTTGCTATCATCTATAACAACTTTTTTTTCTTTATTTTTAATTAATTTTTTAAAAAATAACATCATAACCTCCGAAGCAGAAGCCTCTCATACTCTATTCTCATATACTCTATTAATTATAACAGCTATAATATGGAAGTCAAACAATAAATTGCCCCTCTATAGTGTTGTGTACTAAGAGGGGCTTCTAAAGCTCAGCTCAATACGGCATTGCAGATTAACAGCTCAACCTGGCCGTCTTCTTGGGCGGCCCTTACCCTTATCACTCTGAAACTGTCGTCATATCCTTCACACCTACGCCTCGGCGGAGAAGTCACTCTGACTGCTCTTATTCCTATGCCGGCACCAGCCAAAATCTTCTTCGCCTCTGCCAGTGTAAATCCCACCACATCCGGAACTTCCATAGGCAACCAGCAGCTCCTATATTTCTAAAATTTCCTTGTCCTTCGCTTCAACTATCTTATCTATTTCCGCTATATACTTGTCGGTAATGTTCTGTATATCCTTTTCTGCATCCTTAAGGTCGTCCTCCGTCAGCTCGCCATTTTTCTTCTGCACCTTGAACTGCTCGATGGCATCCCTCCTGATAGATCTTATAGCTATCTTCGCCTCTTCACCATGCTTCTTAACCAGCTTGGTCAGCTCTTTTCTTCTCTCCTCAGTCAGAACGGGGAATACCAACCTTATGACTTTCCCGTCATTATTGGGATTGATACCGATATCAGATTTCTGGATAGCCTTCTCAATATCTTTCAAAACTTTTGCATCCCAGGGCTGTATAACAATAACCCTTGCTTCAGGCACCGTTATGCTTCCAAGCTGGTTTATAGGTGTCGGAACCCCATAATAGTCAACGGTAATTTTATCAAGTATGCTCGGATTCGCCCTGCCGGCCCGAAGCCCTGCAAGCTCTTCCTTCAAAACGCTTATGGTTTTCTTCATCTTTTCCTCTACGTTCTTATAATCGTCCTTGTTCATAATACTCCTCCCCTAACATTAAACTTTATCTTGATATCTAAACATCTTGCCAACTTCCGTTTAATCAATCGGTACTTATTGAAGTTCCTATGTTTTCGCCGAGAATAACATTCACAATATTTTCAGGCTTGTCAAGGCCAAATACGATTATTGGTATCTTGTTGTCCATGCACAGTGATGCGGCAGTGGAATCCATAACCCCAAGGCCTTTATTTAATATATCAAGATGAGAAAGAGTATCAAACTTTCTGGCTTCAGGATTCGTAACCGGGTCGCTGTCATACACTCCGTCAACTTTTTTAGCGAGCAGTATCACCTCAGCGTCAATTTCGGCCGCCCTCAGGGCCGCTGTAGTATCGGTGGAAAAATAAGGATTACCGGTACCACAAGCAAATATGACTATCCTTCTCTTTTCCAGGTGCCTGATGGCTTTTCTTCTGATATAAGGCTCTGCGACCTGCCTCATCTCTATGGCAGTCTGAACCCTGGTAGGCACGCCCTTAGATTCCAGCGAGTCTTGCAGTGCAAGGGCATTGATGACCGTCGCCATCATTCCCATATGGTCCGCCGTTGAACGGTCCATTCCCTTGCCGCTTCTTCCTCTCCAGAAATTACCACCCCCGACGACAATGGCGATCTCCACACCCAGTTTAAAAGCCTTGACTATTTCATCTGAAATTTTAGATAGCGTGTCGGTATCTATGCCGAACTTTTTATCACCTGCCAGAGCTTCTCCGCTGATTTTTAATATGACTCTTTTATACTTAGGTGCTTTCATTAAAATATACCCCCGCCCATCTAGTAATTCTTCTACATTTAATTAAAAAATCCTGCTGCAAGCGTTAATTTTTTTAATCCTGTGTGCCTTAAAAAAGGGAACACATTTGTTTTATATGTTCCCTCATTCTATAACTTAACCGCCTATTTGCTTCATAACTTCCTCTGCAAAGCTTTCCTCTTTCTTTGCAAGGCCTTCTCCTCTCTCAAATCTTGCAAACCTTCTGATATTTATATTTTCGCCTATGGTTGCAATTTTCTCTGTCAACAGCTGCTTGATCGTCTTGTCCGGATCCTTTATCCAGGGCTGCTCAAGCAGGCATACCTCTTTATAGAACTTCTCAATCCTGCCTTCCACCATCTTCTCCACTACTTTTTCCGGCTTGCCTTCATTCAGCGCCTGAGCCCTTAAAATCTCCCTTTCCTTTTCCACTACTTCAGCCGGAACATCTTCTCTCCTTATATACTCCGGCTTAGCAGCAGCTATCTGCATAGCCACATCCTTTACAAATGCCCTGAACTCCTCATTCTTTGCCGCAAAGTCGGTCTCAACATTGACCTCTACCAAAACGCCTATCCTTCCGTCTCCATGTATGTATGCATCGACCAAGCCTTCAGCCGCTATTCTTCCGGCCTTTTTAGCTGCAGCGGCAAGACCTTTTTCTCTTAAATACTCAATAGCCTTTTCCATGTCCCCGTTTGTTTCGGTAAGAGCCTTTTTGCAATCCATCATTCCGGCTCCGGTCCTTTCACGAAGCTGTTTTACCATTTCTGCAGTAATCATCCAAATTCCTCCAAACTTAAAATTATTCATATATTGTATTATAAACATTATAAACAAATTTGCTGTTTTTAATACTGATATAAGCAAACATCAAAAAATCCGGCTTCAGCCTTCATTCAGACTGAAGACCGGACTTTTAAGCTTTACTCTTCTGCAGCAACCGATTCCTCTTCATTATTGGCTTCAGTGGTTTCAGTTTCTTCTGTCCCTTCAGAAACCGCCAGCTGCTCTCCCTGCCTGCCCTCTATAACTGCATCGGCAATCTTGGCTGCAATAAGCTTTACAGCCCTTATGGCGTCGTCATTTCCGGGAATAACGTAGTCAACCTCATCAGGATCGCAGTTGGTATCAACTATAGCTACAACCGGAATACCCAGCTTCCTGGCCTCCAGGATGGCGTTCCTTTCTTTCCTCGGATCGACTACAAACATTGCGCCCGGCAGCTTATTCATGTTCTTTATCCCGCCGAGGTATTTTTCCAGCTTCTCCATTTCAGCCTTAAGTTTGATGACCTCTTTCTTTGGAAGAACGTCAAATACACCATTCTGCTCCATTTCTATCAACTGGTTCAGTCTCTCGATTCTCTTGCGAATGGTTTTGAAGTTTGTGAGCATGCCGCCAAGCCATCTTGCATTAACATAGAACTGTCCGGCCCTTTCAGCCTCTTCTTTAATGGAATCCTGAGCCTGTTTTTTGGTTCCGACAAACAACACGTCCTCACCGTTCATCGCAACTTCCCTTATAAAGAAATAAGCCTCTTCTACCTTCTTTACAGTCTTCTGAAGGTCTATGATGTAGATTCCGTTTCTTTCTGTAAAGATGTATTCGGCCATCTTCGGGTTCCAGCGCCTGGTCTGATGCCCAAAGTGAACCCCCGCTTCCAACAGCTGTTTCATTGAAATAACCGACATTTTTTACATAACCTCCTATTGTTTTATACCTCCACAGCTCTCATCTCCGTGAAAGACCCATATAAGGCACCTTTCCACGAATCAAGCCGTGTGTGTAATTTCCGTTAAGTAGTATAACACAAGGTCATATTTTTATCAATAACAACTTTGATATATTTTAACGCATAATTCGGGACCCTTCAAATTTTATTGACGCACAAGCAAGCCTAGTTTAAACTATAAATATATCAATTATTTTAAAGGTGCGCCTCTATGAATGAACAATACAACGTAGACATAAAAAAGCTTATAAAAGCCCTATCTGCAGTGCTTGCGGTGGTGCTGGGGGTCTTGCTTGCTTATAAGCTCAGCTTTTATATTGCCCCCTTTATTATCGCTTTTATCGCTTCAATGGTCTTAGAACCTATTATTCGGCTGCTTACACGCAGGCTGAAGCTGCAAAGAAAACCGGCTGCCCTTATTGCGTTGTTATTTATGCTTTCAACCTTGGGCCTTATTCTTACTCTTATCGTTTTAAAATTGATAAGCGAAATCAAGACCATTGCATACCTTTTGCCAAAATACATGGCTGATCTCTATAGCAACATCACCGTGCTGGTGGACAAGGTTAACGACATGTATCAATGGATGCCCGAAGAGGTCACAGGCAACATAGGGAATATAATTTCAAACCTGTCCAATTCCCTGATGAGCATCGCCAACTCTGTTTTAACCGGGGCCTTTGCCACCGTAATTTCGATACCCGAGGCTTTGATATTCATCATTGTGACCATACTTTCCACCTATTTTCTTGCAAGCGACAGGGATAAGATTTATAACTTTTTCAGGACCCAGCTTCCTGACAACTGGATAAGAAAAATAAGCAGCATCAAAAACGATATGTTTTCCGCCCTGTTCGGATATATAAAGGCCCAACTCATATTGATGACCATTACATTCACCGAGCTTTTCATAGGCCTTTCACTGATACGGATAAAATATGCCCTTGTGCTGGCTTTCGTCGTCAGCATCATAGACGCGCTGCCCATCTTGGGAACAGGCACCGTACTGATACCCTGGGCCATATATGAATTTTTAATCGGGAATATAAGGCTTGGAATATCACTTATTGTATTGTACATTATAGTGTTAATAGTAAGGCAGCTCACAGAACCCAAGGTTCTGGGCCATCAAATCGGCGTGTATCCCCTTCTGACGCTGATGTCGATGTACGCAGGCCTGAAACTCATCGGATTCATAGGCTTGATTCTCGGCCCCATAACTTTCCTGCTTTTAAAAAATATCTTCTCCGGCATATTAAAAGGCAGGACCATAAAGGAAATAATAAAGCGATAACAGGAAAAGGGCCCATTTCCTCTTTATTGGGCTCTTTGCCTTTTTATCAGCCCATAAGCAAAACTTTCTTGCGCTCCACCATTTCGTGGACCCGTGATATATATTCATCTACGTTCTTTACATTAAAAGCCCTCTCAATCCTGTTTTCTTCAGGATAAACCACTTTGGTCACGGCTCCGGCCCCCAGGGCTATTATGGTCTGTCTTTCCTCCATGATTTGGACGTTGTAGATGCCTTCAAACCCCGGCTTGCAATATCCGATGTTCTCCAGGTGGCCAAGCATGTTTTTCTGCCTGTAAAGATAATAAGGATGCATCCCCATGGCAGCCGCACACTTCCGGGCAGCCTCTATCATCAAAGAAACTTCAGCTTCTCCCGTCAGCTGAAACCTTTCCTTTTCTTCATTGAGCCTCGAAGCTCTCTTAACTGCCATCGTATGCACTGTCAGGCTTTCAGGTCCCAACTTCTGTATTTCTCTCAGCGTATTTTCAAACATCGACATATCCTCACCCGGCAGCCCGACAATCACGTCCATATTAATATTGTTAAGTCCTGTCTTCCGGGCAAGTTTGAAGGCGTTTATTATATCTGCCGAAGTATGGCACCTTCCGATAAGCCGCAAAGTTTCATCATTCATCGTCTGGGGATTTATGCTTATCCTGCCTACCATGCCTTGTTTTGCAACTCTAAGCTTGTCCTCATCTATGGAATCCGGCCTTCCCGCCTCAAGGGTATACTCCTCCACATTTTTGACATCAAAATGCTCCCCGATAATTTCGAGCAGTTCTTTCAGAGAAGCCGCATCAATTGCAGTAGGCGTTCCCCCGCCGATATACACGCTCTGTATTTTAAAGGCCCTGTCCTTAATTATTCTATGCACTCCTGCCATCTCTGTCCTTAATGCCTCCAGGTACTTTTTGACGGCACCTGCATATTTATCTATAGGGTTGGAGGTAAAGGAACAGTAAAGGCATCTGGTAGGGCAGAAGGGAATCCCTATGTAAATGCTTACCATGCCGGGGTCCGTCCTGTCAAGTATCTCCCTTTCAACCTCCGCAACGCTGCAAAGCAGATCCGCTTTTTCACGGGATACCCTGTAATACCCCCTGAGCTCTGCCAGCACATCTTCTTTGCCATATCCATTTTCAAGCATTTCATGGACCAGCTTTCCGGGGCGGATACCTGTCAGCATGCCCCATGGAAGCTCTTTTCCCGTGTATTCGGACAGCATCTCGTATACCAGGCGCTTTACCTCACTTTTCAGGGTTTTGCGCCTCTCATGATCCTTCTCCTCAATAGGACCGGTACATAAGGGAACCTTTGAAATTTTGCTGTAGCCGGCGCTCTGCAATCTGATTTCCATCGCAGCACATTCCCCGTCTTCTACAACCCTGCAAAATAGAAAAATCCCCCGGAGGTCTTCCGGAGGTGCTGCATCCACCATAACGATATCTTCATTTTTAAAAAAAAGCCTTAGCACATCCATTATTTCGTACCGGAAAAAATCTCTTTCAAACCTTAAATATACCATATTTCCCCTCTTCCTATATAATAAACGGGTTGTTTTCCCTCTCATAGCCTATCGTAGTTGTCGTGCCATGCCCCGGATAAACCACAAGGTTGTCATCCAGCTTCATCAGCTTGTTTTTCAGCGAATCCATAAGGTCGTCGTAGTCACCTCTCCCAAGGTCCGTCCTGCCTACCGACATCCTGAACAGGGTATCACCCGTAAAAATACAGTTGTCCACCTTGATGCATATCCCTCCGGGAGTATGACCCGGGGTATGAATTATTTCCAACTTCAGACCGCCAACCTCGATTATATCGCCGTCTTTTAATGTTCCATCGGCGCCCTTAAAGGTTTTATTAGACCCAAACAATGCCGCTCCGTTAGCCCGACTGTCAGGCAGCGCAGCAGCGTCCCCTTCGTGTACCAAGACTTTAGCTCCGGTTTTTTCTCTCAGGGTATCCATTGAGAGCATGTGGTCCAGATGGGCATGGGTCAGCATGATATACTTGATTTTAAGGCCGGCATCGTCAGCAGTTTTCAATATTTCATCGGTACCTGCTCCGGGGTCGATAACAGCCCCCTCTCCATTATCTCCCAATATATAACAGTTTGATGCAAGCATGCCTGTGGCCAGACGTTTTAAAATCATAAATTTCTCCCCCCTTTCTCAGTACTGCCGGTAGAAGGTCATAGGCTTGCAATATACAAACACCACATCCCACCCTTATAATCCCCACCCATTTTATTATAATATGCACTCCGGCCATACCGTAAAACTTAGCTGCGGCTTGCCAAATTTCAACTTTTCCGCATCAAAACTCTTTCTTACTGTCCAAAAGCAAGGTAACAGGTCCGTCATTGTGTATCTCAACCATCATAATAGCCTGAAACTTTCCCGTTTCAACCTTTACACCATATTCCCCGCATTTATCTATAAATTTATTGTACAGCTCCTCTGCAATCTGGGGCCTGGCCGCTTTATCGTAGCTTGGCCGCCGTCCTTTCCTGCAATCGCCGTACAGCGTAAACTGGGAAACGACCAGCAGCCCTCCTTTTACATCAAGCAGAGAAAGGTTCATTTTGCCCTTATCGTCATCAAATACGCGCAGATTAACTATTTTATCCGCCAAATATGCTATATCCTTTTCGGTATCCTCATGGCCGGCCCCCAGCAGAACAACCAGGCCTTTTCCAATCTCGCCTATTACCTGCCCTTCAACCGAGACCCTTGCCTCAGACACCCTTTGAACTACCGCACGCATAAACCGGCTACCTCCAGCTTTCAAGTCAACTTTTACTGCTTGCTTCTCGTAACTTCAAAAATGCTGTCAATCTTTTTCAGCTTCTTTATTATCTTTTCAAGCTGCTCTGTATCGGTTATTTCAAGGGTAAGGTTCATTATGGCTATCTGGTCCTTTGTAGTCCTGGCATTTATGGCTTTAAGAGGTATCTTCGCCTCGGCAATTGCATTGGTGACTTCCAGAAGCAGAGAAGTTCTGTCGTTTGCCATCAAAGTGATATCTGCCTTGTAGGCCGCATTGTTTGCTGTATACCAGCTTACTTCTATCAATCTGCCGTCCTTATCCATATTGTTGATTATATTTATGCAATCGCTCCTGTGGATGGATACTCCCCTGCCCCTGGTTATATAGCCGATTATGGCGTCACCCGGGACGGGATTACAGCATCTTGAAAGCCTTACCAGGCAGTTGTCTATGCCCTTGACTATAATGCCGCTTTCAGGTGCAGACTTTTTCTTCTTTCCGCTTTTGGTCTGGGCTGCGGCAGCTTCAGAACTTTGTTCCTCAAGTTCTTCAGGTTTTACAGCCTTTTTGTATTCCTCAGTCTTTTTGTATTCCTCTTTTAGCCTGGACACGACCCTGCTTGCTGTGATGCCGCCATAGCCTATAGCAGAAAAAACATCGTCAAGGGTGTTAAAGGTATACTTCTTTAAAATTATGTCAATCCACTCGCTTCTGAACAACTGGCTGTAAGTCAATCCCTGCTTTTTCAGTTCCTTTTCGACCAGTTCCTTGCCTCTTATAATATTTTCTTCCCTGTTTTCTTTTTTAAACCATTGATTTATTTTGCTTCTGGCCTGAGAGCTTTTGACCAGTTTGAGCCAGTCCCGGCTCGGGCCGTGGACGGCGGCGGAAGTGAGAATCTCAACTATATCCCCGTTCTTAAGCTCATAACCCAGAGGGACAATCTTGCCGTTTACCTTGGCTCCCATCATTTTATTTCCCACTGCGCTGTGAATGGCGTAGGCAAAGTCGATGGGCGTAGAACCTACCGGGAGGTTGATGACATCACCTTTCGGCGTAAAGACGAAAACTTCATCGGAAAAAAGGTCTACCTTCAAAGTCTCCACAAATTCATTGGCATCACGCATTTCCTTTTGCCATTCCAGAAGCTGTCTGAGCCAGGCAAGCTTTTTATCAAACTCGCTGCTGCCTGAATATCCTTCCTTGTACTTCCAATGGGCTGCTACGCCTACCTCAGCAACCCTGTGCATCTCCCATGTCCTTATCTGCACCTCGAAAGGATGCCCCTCATGACCAATAAGGGTGGTGTGCAAAGACTGGTACATATTGGGCTTCGGCATGGCAATGTAGTCTTTGAACCTTCCCGGAAGAGGCTTGTACAGCTCATGGACAAGCCCTAAAACCGCGTAACAATCCTTGACGGTATTCACTATAATCCTTACAGCAAAAAGGTCATATATCTGGTCCAGCGTCTTGTTCTGTTCCACCATTTTTTTGTAAATGCTGTAAAAATGCTTAGGCCGTCCGTCTATATGGCCTTCTATGCCGATTTCCTTGAGTTTTTCTTTAAGGGTGTCTATAATCTGGCTGATGTAAGCTTCCCTTTCCTTCCTCTTTTTGGCTATTTTTTCAACCAGATCATAATAGCCCTTAGGGTCAATATACCTTAAACATATATCTTCCAGTTCCCATTTTACCTTGGATATACCAAGCCTGTGGGCAAGAGGAGCGTATATCTCAAGGGTTTCCTTCGCCTTTTCAAGCTGCTTGTCAGGAGACATATACTTAAGAGTGCGCATATTATGCAACCTGTCGGCAAGCTTTATCAATATAACCCTTATATCCTTGGCCATCGCCAGAAACATTTTTCTGAGGTTCTCAGCCTGTTGCTCCTCTTTTGTAGTATAAGGAATCTGGCCCAGCTTTGTAACTCCGTCTACAAGGGCAGCGATCTCCTCGCCGAAATTTTCTTTTAACTGTTCCATGGTACATGTCGTATCCTCAATGGTGTCATGCAAAATTCCAGCGATTATAGACTTGCAGTCCAGTTCAAGGTCAGCGAGAATGATGGCAACTTCAAGCGGATGAACTATGAAAGGTTCCCCAGATACCCTGAGCTGCCCCTCATGAGCCGCTTTTGACATCATATATGCCTTTTCCAGCAAGGCGAAGTCGCAGTTGGGATCATATTGCTTTATTCTATTGACCAAACGGCTGTAGCCATCATCCATCAATGCCTTCCTCCAGACCTGTCCATTTAAAACTGAACTATTGATTCTACCTTATATCCCTTTAACTTTTCCCTTCCCTTAAGGAAGCCAAGCTCAATGAAGAAAACCAGCCCTATCACCTGTCCGCCCAGTTTCTCCACCAGCTTTACGTTGGCTGACATGGTGCCGCCTGTCGCCAGCAGGTCGTCGACTATGACAACTTTTTGTCCGGGTCTGATGGCATCCTCGTGAATCTCGAGAATGTCAGTCCCGTACTCAAGCTGGTATTCTATCTTTACTGTTTTGTACGGCAGCTTTCCTTTTTTTCTGATGGGTATAAAGCCTTTGCCTGCCATATATGCCAGGGGCACCCCAAATATGAACCCTCTTGATTCAGGTCCTACCACCAGATCGAAATCCCCCAGGGCATCCATTCTCTCTTTCATGCTGTCCAGGCACTCTTTAAGGGCATCCGCATCCTGGAGCACTGTAGTGATATCTATAAAATCGATGCCTTCCTTTGGGAAATCCATAACGTGCCTGAGTTTTGCTTTTAAATCCATATACTTACCTCCGTTTTTTAAACATTTATAGTTTGTCACAGTTTGAAACTACAGCGGCTTTTCTCCTGAGTCAGAAGCCAGGGGCCAGGATAATTCAGGCCTAACCAGCCGTGATTTCCTGCACTTCAAGCCCAGGGTCCAAAAATTTTTTAAGGGATGCAAAAAGCCCCTGTTGAGCCCTGACCGTCGAATTATGAATATCCGAGTAGTAGCAAATTATTAATTTGGCTGTTGCCAACAGCTTTTTAAAGCCTGAAGCTTCCTGTACAATTTAGAATTATCCAGCTTCGTCTTTCCTTTAATGTTGCTTTCCAGCTCTATCAGCATTCCATATTTCCCCAAAGGTTCCGCTTTAAGGAGATTCAGCTCTTCAAAAATTTCGATGCTTTTCTTCAATTTAAAATAGTTCATACATATTCGGTAGCTGTAAGCAATTTTTTTTGCAAAAATAAATAAATCCTCTATCATAAGCCGGTCTTCCCCGGCTGCTTTAATATATTGATAAACTGCGGCCAAGTCACGCCTTTCAGGTACTATCTCCGCAAGGGAAACATCCTTTACCAGCTTGCTATCTATATTATAGCCATTTAGCTTTGCCGGCTCAATACGCTTGTCAAGGCTGTAAAAGTAAGTGTTTTTTAAAACTGTTTCATCGTTGGGCTTAATATCCTTTAAATTAATCTGGACTTTCTGTTCCGAGTTCCAGCTATTAATCTCAAGTGAAAACGCGGCATCAACAGCATCATTAGGGCCGAAGACCTCCCCAAGGTGTCCCATCCTGAAACCTATAGCATCCACTGCAAACCCTTCATCCTCGAATCTCAATTTTAAATGCTTGTTCTCACCTACGGCCCTCACTTCATTTATCTTAAAATTTTTGTATGCAAACACCGGCTCCTGATTCCCTGGGCCGAAAGGCGCCAGTTTTTCCAGTTCCCGCACCTTGTCTATGTTTATGTCTTCTTTCCTGATATAACAATCTATTTTCACCTTTGGCACCAGGTCATCCGCGGTCAAAACGGTATCAGCATAAGCATTTATCATCTTTCTGAACTCCTGCAGTTTATCAATTTGCAGTGTCAGTCCTGCCGCAAGCTCATGACCGCCGAATCTGTCCAAAAGCTCTTCACAGTGGCAGAGGGCTTTAAATAAATTAAAGCCTTCTATGCTTCTTCCGGAGCCCTTGCCTACACCGCCTTCCTTTGAAATCAGTATGCTTGGACGATAGTACTTCTCAGTTATCCTCGAGGCAACTATGCCGATAACACCGTGGTGCCATGACTCGCCTGAAACCACCAGCACCTTTTCCTTATCAAGGTCAATCTGGGATTCAATTATATCTACAGCCTGTCGAAAAATTTCCCCTTCCGTATCCTGCCTGAACTTATTCTCTTCATTAAGCCCTTCCACGATCTCAAAAGCTTCTTCCTCATCATCGGTGGTAAACAGCTTTACAGCCCTTCCGGCATCGCCAATCCTGCCGGCTGCATTTACCCTCGGCGAAATAATGAAGCTCACGCCGAATGTATTTATGGGCTTGTCTTTCAGACCTGAATTGTTTATAAGCGTCTTTAAACCCACATTGCATGTATTTTGGATGCGTGGCAGGCCATATTTAGCTATTATCCGGTTTTCTCCCACAAGAGGGACCACATCCGCTATGGTGCCCAGGGTTACCAGATCCAGATAATTGTTATATTGGTCTCCCAGCCCCATTTCGACGCAAAGGGCGTTAATCAGTTTATAAACTACTCCAACTCCCGCAAGCTCTTTAAAGGGGTATGAACAGTCAGTCCTGCACGGATCTACCACGGCGTATGCGTCGGGTAGGACATCCTTGCATTCGTGATGGTCAGTCACTATTACATCCACATTCCTGCTATTTAAATGCTTTACCTCTTCAATAGCGGAAATCCCGCAGTCTACCGTAATTATCAGCGACACATCCGACTGAAGTATCTTGTCGATGGCGTTAATTGAAAGACCATATCCTTCGTCTATCCTGTCAGGTATATAGAAGCTCACCTCCGCTCCCTGGCGTTCCAAAAAGGATTTCAAAACTGAGGTGCTTGTCACACCGTCTACGTCATAGTCTCCATAAATCAATATCCTTTCCCTGTTCCTGACAGCCCTCGCCACCCTGTCAACCGCTCTGTCCATATCCCTAAGCAGAAAAGGGTCGTAAAGGTCATCCATCGAAGGATTCAAAAACTTTTTGATGCAGTCCGCATCGCTCATGCCTCTGCTCAGGAATACCTTGGCCAAAAGCCTGGAAATTCCCAATTCCTGAGACAGCTTTGCCGCCTGCGCCTCTGAAATATCGTTACTAATCCATAGCCTGTTATGCAGCATCAAATCATCCGTTCATATGAAAAATAGTAAGCAAAACAACATACAATTAATTATAAGACATTTTTCTTCATTGTTCAATTTTTTTAAAAGCACCACAGGCCATGTGCCCGAATTTTGCAGAAAACGGCCTCCTGGCGCATTAAAAAAGCCCGATGGTTTCATCGAGCTTTTTTATCCTAATATTCTTTTTACAATCTGGTTTACTGCTTTGCCATCGGCTCTGCCTTTTACCTTGGGCATCACCGCCTGCATCACCTTGCCTATATCCCTGGCCGAACTTGCTCCCGTTTCCTGAATCGTGTCTCTAACTATGGCCTCAAGTTCCTCTTCCGTCAACTGCTGCGGTAAATACTGCATCAATACCTCAATTTCAGTTTTCAAATTGTCTATAAGTTCCTGCCTTCCGCTCTTTTCATACTCCGGGAGGGCATCCCTTCTCTTTTTGACTTCCTTGGCTATCACTTCGATTATACCATCGTCATCAAGGGTAATTCTGTTATCTTTTTCTGCCTGAAGGATCGCTGACCTCGCCATCTGGATAGCGTTTTTTCTAACGGCATCCTTTTCCTTCATGGCAAGCTTCATATCTTCCAATAACCTTTCTTTAAGGGACATATTCGAACCTCCCCTAACTGGCATCCCTTCAAGCCATTTTTCATCTGCACGACTTTCAGAAAATTTTATTTAAATTTTCTTTTTCTTGCAGCTTCAGATTTCTTTTTTCTTCTTACACTTGGCTTCTCATAATGCTCTCTTTTTTTAACCTCTGCCAGGACGCCAGCCTTAGCGCACTGTCTCTTAAATCTTTTAAGAGCACTATCAAGAGATTCGTTCTCTTTAACTCTGACTTCAGCCATGTACTTCCCTCCCTCCGATGGCAACAATTGTGCTACGAATAAACTTCATCTCCTGGAGCGTCTATTTCTGGGAATCGAACTAAATATAGCACACACTCTATTATATATTAGTTTTTTAGCCAAAGTCAACAGAAAATTGCTCTCCGAAAAACACCTTTGCAGAAGGCTAAACAATCTTCGGACCCAGCGTCGTTCCCCCAATAAGATGGTAATGGAGATGCATCACCGTTTGTCCTGCATCAGCCCCGCAGTTATTGATAAGCCGGTAGCCTTTCTCAGATATGCCGACTTTCTCAGCAATCTTGTTGGCTGCAAAATGGATGTCCTTTATAACATCGGCATTCTCGGCATTTATGTCTTTCACGCTTGGTATGTGGGCCTTCGGCACTATCAGTATATGCACCGGAGCCACCGGCTGTATGTCCTTGAAAGCTATCACCTTGTCATCCTCATAAACAATAGTCGACGGTATTTCCCTCTTTATTATTTTGCAGAAAATACAATCTCCCATAAATATACCCTCCTTACTTTAGCTTAATCTTTAACTTGTATCTCAATAACTTTGACTGCAGACTGCAGCGCCTCGTCTATCTTTGAAACATCCTTGCCTCCGGCTTGCGCCATATCCGGCCGGCCGCCGCCGCCTCCTCCTGCAATCTTGGCAACTTCCCTCACTATATTCCCGGAATGTATGCCTTTTCCCACCAGGTCCTTTGTTGCCGTAGCAACAAAGTTGACTTTTCCGTCATGGGCAGAGGCGAGCACCACAACCGCCGACCCAAGCTTGCTCTTAATCATGTCACCGGTATTTCTGAGAGCTTCCATATCAAGCTGGTCAAAGCGGGCGACGACCGCCTTAACCCCTTTCACTTCCACAGCCTTTGAAATCACATCTTCTATAGAGCCGCTTACGAGCTTGGTTCTGAGCTGCTCTATTTCTTTCTCGGCGTTTTTAATGCTTGCTGCCAAAGCCTCTGCTTTTCTTACACTGTCCTGAGGAGTTGTTTTGAGTGCGGCTGCAACCTGATTGAGAAGCTCCTCCCGCTCATTAAAGTATCTGACGGCGGCTTCGCCCGTCAAGGCTTCAATCCTTCTTACTCCGGCGGCTACTCCGCTTTCGCCGAGAATCTTTATAAGTCCGGCCTGGGAAGTGGCGCTGAGGTGGGTTCCCCCGCACAGCTCCATGCTGTAATCTCCTATTTTTACGACCCTTACCACACTTCCGTACTTTTCGCCAAACAACGCCGTAGCTCCCTGTTTCTTGGCTTCCTCTATGTTCATTTCCCGGACGTCTACAACAAGGTTGTCCATTATTTTGTCATTAACTTCATCTTCAATTTTCTTTAATTCCTCAGGCGTCAAAGCCGAGAAATGGGTAAAATCAAACCTCAATCTGTTGGGCTCAACCAATGACCCGGCCTGGTGTACATGGTCCCCCAGCACATTGCGCATAGCTTTGTGAAGCAGGTGGGTAGCGGTATGATTCTTTGCAATAGCCAGTCTTCGCTTGACGTCTATGGCGGCTTTTACTTCGGTGCCCTTTTCTATGATGCCTTTTAAGACTTTCCCTATATGGAGATGCTTCCCATCCGGGGTCTTTTTGCAGTCCTGGACCTCTACCTTTCCGTCTTTTCCTTCAATGTACCCCGTATCTCCGACCTGGCCGCCGCTCTCGGCATAGAAAGGAGTCTTATCCAGGATAACCGTTACCTCGTCCCCTTCCTGGGCGTTCTCAACAACTTCTCCGTCTTTAATAATATACATAATTTTTGAATAGGACTCATAGCTGCCATATCCTACAAACTCGGTCTTCAGCTCTTTATCCAGGCTGTCATAAATGCTCTGGCCCCAGGCGGAATTGTCCTTGTTTTTAAGCGCTTCACGGGCTTTTTTCTTCTGCTCGGCCATTTCTTTCTTAAAGCCTTCTTCATCTATAGAAAGGCCGTTCTCCGCCGCTATCTCCTTTGTGAGGTCGAGGGGAAATCCGTAAGTATCATGAAGTTTGAACACCCTCTCCCCTGAAATTTTATTTTCATTCCTTGACTTAGCTTCCTCGATATACTGGTTCAATATGCCAAGGCCCTGGTCTATAGTGGCCTGGAACCTCTCTTCTTCAATTCTGATGACCTTCTTAATATACTCTGCCTTTTCAGCCAGCTCCGGATAAGCCTCTTTGGACTCATCAATCACAACCTGGGCCACATCGTAAAGGAAGGGCCTGTCTATGCCAAGGAGCTTGCCGTGCCTTGCAGCCCTCCTGAGCAGCCTTCTCAGCACGTAACCCCTGCCTTCATTTGAAGGCAAAATCCCATCGGATACCATCATTGTAGTGCTTCTTATGTGGTCGGTTATAACCCTTATGGAGACATCGGTTTTATAATCCCTGCCGTAGTCAGCTCCAGCCATTTTGCATACATATTCCAAAATATTCCTGACTGTATCCACCTCAAAAAGGCTGTTTACTCCCTGCATTATACAGGCCAGCCTTTCAAGCCCCATGCCGGTATCTATATTTTTCTTTTCAAGCTGGACATAAGTCCCGTCCTCCTGCCTGTTGAACTGGGTAAAAACCAGGTTCCAAAATTCTATGTACCTGTCACAATCGCAGCCGACTTTGCAGTCAGGCTTTCCGCAGCCTTTATCCTCTCCCCTGTCAAAGTAAATCTCAGAGCAGGGGCCGCAGGGGCCTGTGCCATGCTCCCAGAAATTATCCTTCTTGCCCATCCTTACTATCCGCTCTGCAGGAAGTCCTACGTCTTTGTGCCATATCTCAAAGGCCTCATCGTCTTCTTCATATATCGAAACCCAAAGCCTGTCCACAGGCATTTCAAGGTCCTTGGTGACGAATTCCCACGCCCATGGTATAGCCTCCTTCTTGAAATAGTCACCGAAGGAGAAGTTGCCCAGCATCTCGAAAAAAGTGCCGTGCCTTGCAGTTTTACCCACGTTTTCTATATCAGGCGTCCTTATGCATTTCTGGCAAGTTGTAACCCTTTTCCTGGGAGGTACCTCCTGTCCGGTAAAATAAGGCTTTAAAGGGGTCATGCCGGCATTTATCAACAAAATACTGGGGTCATTGGCCGGGACAAGCGAGAAGCTTGGCAGGCGCAAATGACCCTTCCTTTCAAAAAAGCTCAAAAACCTTTCTCTCAATTCGTTCAAGCCTAGTTTCTGCATTATTTCAACCTCTTCCACCATAAAAGTTCTGCGCATTTGATTTTCATATATATTTAATATTATATAAGTATAATAAAGGTGTCAAGCAGAGGTCAGGATTTAATGCCATGCGGCATAAAGCCTCTAAACTATCGCCTCTATCGACCTCTTTATCAGCACCTTGATTATCGCTGTCACAGGCACCGAAAGGAGCATGCCGAGGACGCCGAAAAACTCCCCGCCTACAAGTACTGCAAGGACCGTGGTAACCGGGTGCAGTCCAAGCCTCCCTTCGATTATTCTGGGTGATATAAAAGAGTTGTCCAACTGCTGGACAATTACGAATACCAAGACTGCCCACAATGCTCTCACAGGGGATTGGAGCAGTGCTACCGCCACGGCAGGTACAGCCCCGATGATAGGACCGAAATAAGGTATGACGTTGGCAATTCCGCCTGCAAGCCCAAGGACCAGGGAGTATTTCACTCCCACAGCTGTCAGCCCTATGGTTTCCAGTATCCCGACTATGAAGGCTACCAAAAGCTGTCCCTGAATAAAATTTGAAAGTATATGGTTTATTTCCCTCCCCGCGCCGACAACGCCGTTACGCCACTTCCGTGGGACAAGGGAAAGGGCGGCGTCTTTAAAAAACCTGGCATCCTTGATGAAATAGTATGCGATGACCATGGCCAGCAAAAGGTCAAAAAACATGGTCACCGTCCCTACAAGGACAGTCAGCGACCTCTTCAAAGTATCGGTGATATAGCTTTGGGCCATGTACATGCCGTTCTGTATCTCCCTGAACAGAGCATCCTTTATGTCCTCTGACCAGTTGCTTGACTCGATGACGGATACAAAGCTGTTAAACAGCTGCTGATACCATGAAGTTATGTCAGGAATGGTATTCATCAGTTCCTTGGTGCTTTTTATCAGCTCAGGCACGATAAAAACTGAAACAGAGATGATTATGATAAAAAAAGCAAGGTATAAAAGGAGAATGGCGGTACTGCGGGAAATTTTTTTATTTTCAAGCTTTATGACCAGGGGATTGAGCAGATAAGCGATTAGCACAGCCATAAAGAAAGGCGTGATTATCTTCCCTATTTTTTTCCTGTTGCTGTACAGGAAAAATGCGATCATCAATACAGCCAGTATAGATATTATGCAGAAAATCACTTTCTTTTTTGACGCCATAAACTGCTCCTTACATTAATAAAGACTGGAAGTGATTCCAGTCTTCGTGAGGATTTGAGGTATGTTAACCCATACTGAAGCCGTTTTTTACGACGTTTTGGGTTTATCTGAACATCTCTACCACATCACCAATAATATTCCCGGATTTTTTAAAAAAATTCCTGCCGGTTTTCATCATTTTTCTCCTTTTGCTTCTCATGATGCCCGGGTCCATCATCGCGCTGACTGTCGCACCTATTATGCTTCCGATTATGATGCCCTTTGTAAAACCGTTGTTCATTATTTCCGCCTCCTCTGTTTTTAGATTTTAGCAGCTATCCTTCCAGCAGCTTTCTTCTTATTCCTCCGCCCGTATTCATCATTTCTTCTACAGATTCCTCGCCTACAAGGATATTATCCTCGCTGAATTCCACCTTCCCGAATAAAGGAAGTATATTCCTTCCCCGGTAGATATCCTGCAGCAAACCGTCCGAAACTTCGACCCCTTCAATAGCTCCCGTCCTGTGATCAAACAGGACGTCCTTCACAATACCAAAGTCTTCCCCCTTTTTTGAATAGACCCTGAGTCCTGTAATCCGGCCCTGATCCTTAAACTGTGCGGCATACTCGCCTTTCTTCAAGGCTGTTACGCAGGAGCAGTCATCGACGATCACCGCATCTCTGCCAAGGCTGAGCACTTTTTCAAAAAAAACCACTCTTTTCCCGATTTCATAGCTTTTACGCTCAAGCAGAAAAGCTTTTACACTTCTTGCTCCGGGACAAAAAATGACATCTTTCACAGTCCCAAGCTTTCTTCCGTCCTCAGCACAAATTACAGGCAAGCCTATAACCTCACTGTACTTTTCCAACGCAACCTCTCCATTCATTTTGCAGATGCCGCCCTTTAAAACTGCAAACCACCCATAAGCCGGCGCAGCGTGGCATCCATATCAAACCGGCATTTTACGAGCTGCCAATTTTTTCACTTTAAGCCGCACCGCCTGCAGGTTCAGGCAATTGATGCTTCTGAATTTATTATTGCATCATCCCGACAAAAAAATTCACTTTAAATCATTTGACTATATTTTCAAATTCATATAAAATCTATTTAAAAATCGATTTCACACCAAAGCTTGAAGGGAATGAATTATGAATAAGGACATTGTACATAGATTCATGAAGCTGGGAATAAATGTGCCCGAGATACTCCTCCCTGCCCAGGGGATTGACATGTCCAAGTGGTGTATCGTCGCCTGTGACCAGTACACTTCACAGCCTGAATACTGGGAGGAAGTGGCAGACTTCGTTGGGCAAAGCCCCTCAACTCTTCACATGATCTTTCCCGAAATATACCTGGGAGAAGATGACATTGAAAAGAGATTTCAAAAAATTGCCTCTACGATGGAAAAATACATCAGGGAAAACATCCTTGTTCCCCAAAAGCCGTGCTTTATCCTTGTCGACAGGAAAACCTCCCGTGCGGCATCAAGAAAAGGATTGATCATGGCCGTGGACCTGGAAAAGTACGACTATAGCAAGGGCGCCCAAACCCTCATCAGGACAACCGAAGGCACGGTGGTCGAAAGGCTTCCGCCCCGCATAAAAATAAGAGAGAACGCTTCCATAGAGCTTCCGCACATAATGCTTTTAATCGACGACCCTGAAAAGACCGTCATTGAACCCGTCGCTGCCGCCGCCGACAAACTTGAAATGCTATATGACTGCGAATTGATGATGGGCGGTGGCCATGTAAAGGGCTACAGGGTTGACGACCAGAAATTGTTACGGAATATCCTTGAGGCTTTCGAAAAGCTTGCCGATATTGATGCCTTTAAAGGAAGATACGGCCTTGATTCAGATGAAGATGTCCTGTTGTTTGCTGTAGGTGACGGCAATCATTCGCTGGCAGCTGCCAAGGCCCACTGGGAGAAGCTGAAGCGGAGCCTTGCCGACGAAGAAAAAGCCTGTCATCCTGCAAGATTCGCCCTTGTGGAAGTTGTCAACGTCCATGATGAGGGGCTGGAATTCGAACCCATACACAGGGTGGTGTTCAATGTAGACACTGATAAGTTTCTGGATGAAGCTGTCAAGTATTTCAACGCCAACGGCTCCCAAGCCTCATACAAGCTGTTTGAATCCCGGCAGGCTATGGCCCGGGAACTTGAATGTTTGAAAAAAAGCTCAAACTCTCATGTAATTCCTTTTGTGTCTCATGATAAAAAGGGCGCCATTATTGTGGACGCGCCTAAATACAACCTTGAAGTCGGCACTCTGCAGGCCTTTCTTGACGAATTGGCCGGGCCGGGAAGCAAAATTAAAATCGACTATATCCACGGCGAAGACGTAGTGACAACCCTGGGCTCAAAAGAAGGAAATATGGGATTCTACCTCCCACCCATGGATAAGCACGACCTGTTCAAAACGGTAATCCTTGACGGGGCGCTGCCCAGGAAAACCTTCTCTATGGGGGAAGCGGAAGAAAAGAGGTTCTACCTTGAGTGCAGGAGAATCCGCCCCAGCCTTTAAAATGCAAGCCTTAAAAGGGGCTCAACCTGTCGTCCCTAAAAGGGCGATCAGGCATTTATTGTGGAAGGCGACTTCACATTTCCGGTCATCGCCGCAAGTTACTTAAGTTTAATAAAGTTTAATAAAAAAAGATGGGGCTGCTCAAAAAGCAGCCCTTCTATCATATCAGCTTCTTTTTTGCTTTGCAATTCGCATCTTAAAACCTCATCATCCCTATCTTGGTCACACCGTCTATATTTTTCATCAGCCGCAACACGTCCTGGCTTACCTCTCCGTCAACGCTTATAAAGGATACGGCTTTCTCCCCTTTTTTGTTCCTGCTGTTCTGCATCGCTGCAATATTGATGTTGGCCGCGCCCAAAATCGTGCCCAGCTGTCCGATTATACCCGGCTTATCCACATTCTCGACAATAATCACATAAGGTGTCGGCTCAAAATCCAATTTATAGCCAAAGAAATCCACGATTCTTATAGAATCCTTTCCGAACACCGTTCCGGACACGCTTGACTGTTTTGACTTGGTTATAAACCTTACGGTTATCATACTGGTATATTTATCAAGGTTGGACCTTTTGCTCTCCACCAGTTCAATGCCCATATTTTTCAGCATGAGCTCAGCATTTACGTAATTTACCTTTTCCTTTATGACAGGGTCAAGGAAGCCTTTGAGCACCGAAAGGGATATGACTTTTGTTTCCTTTTCGGCAAGGTCCCCGCTGTATATTATTTCAATTTTGTGGACAGTATCCTTCTCAACCTGATAATAAATAGCTCCCAGCATCTCAGCAAGAGTCAAATAAGGCCTCATATCCTCAATATCGGCGGTCTTTATGGGGGGCATGTTTACGGCAGCTACCATCTCTCCCTTCAAGGCCCCTGCAACCAGACGGGCTATTGCGGTGCCTACGTTGTAATTGGCCTCGGCTGTAGACGCTCCCAGATGTGGCGTAATTACTACATTATCCAGCTCAAGAAGCGGGTTTGAATAGTCCTGTTCTTCAGGTTTCCTGTCGTAGTTCGGCTCAGGCTCGAGGACGTCTATGCCGGCCGCCGCCACCCAGCCGCTCTTCAGGGCGTCGTAAAGCGCCTTTTCGTTCACAAGCCCTCCTCTTGCGGCATTAACTATCCGGACACCTTTTTTGCAAAGCTTCAGCTCTTTTTCCCCTATCATGCCATAAGTCTCGGCTGTCTTCGGGGTATGGATCGTTATCAGGTCCGACTGCTTCAACAGTTCTTCAAGGGTTTCACATTTTTCAACCCCAAATTTTTTAAACTTCTCATCCGTTATATAGGGGTCATAGGCTATCACTCTCATGTTGGAACCCTTCAGTTTTGTTGCAACGATGGAGCCTATCCTTCCAAGGCCTATAATTCCTGCGGTTTTACCGTCCAGCTCATTTCCTATGAACCTGCTTCTTCGGAAGTCCTTGTTCCTGGCTGATCTGTCCGCCAGAGGTATGTTTCTGAAAACCGCATAGGCAAGGCCCACCGCCAGTTCGGCAGCCGCCATTATGTTACTTTCAGGCGTGTTGACGACAACTATTCCTTTCTTTGTGCACGTAGCCACGTCAATATTATCTATGCCGTTTCCCGCCCGTCCGGCAACTTTTAAGTTTTTAGCCCTTTCAATAAGCTCTGCGTTCACCTTGGTAACGCTTCTTACAATAATGGCGTCATATTCGTCAATTATTTCCAGAAGTTCGTTACGCGATATTCCATATTTCGTATCGACTTCAAAACCCTTCTCCCTCAGATAGTTTATACCCTCATCAGCAATCCTCTCTGTCACTATGATCTTCATAACTATAAAACCTCCAAACTTACCGTATATTTCTGTTGATGTTAATTATTTAACAAATACTTTCCAAATAAAGTCCCTGACATAAACCACCAGGGACTCTTTTTATAGATGCCCATTTTAAAATTAAAATCCGGCGCAGCAACAAAAAAGTAGGGCTCGCCTTCTCAGCCGGTATTACAGCCCTTTTAAGGCCTGCTGACCAAATATGGCTATGCTGAATAAAAATACATTCCTGGTATTTTAAAACCTCAATTTCGACACCCTCAGGACACCGTCAATATTTTCCAGCAGCTGCAACACCTCGTCGCTCACGTCACCGTCAACGCTTACGAAAGCCACCGCCTTATCTCCCTTTCTGTTCCTGCTCCACTGCATGGCTGCTATATTGATGTTGCCGGCCCCCAGCAAGGTGCCTATTTGTCCGATTATCCCGGGTTTATCTACATTCTGTATGGCTATCACATAAGGCGTGGGCTCAAAGTCAAGCTTGTATCCGAAGAAGTCCACAATCCTTAATTCTTCCTTGGCAAAAACAGTGCCAGAAACGCTTAACTGCCTCTTCTTGGTGAAAAATTTGATGGTGATCAGGTTTGTATACTTGTCAAGGATAGAGCTTTTGCTTTCAACCAGCTCAACTCCCATGCTCTTTGCAACGAGCTGGGCATTGACGTAATTCACCGTTTCATGTGACACCGGCTCAAGGAACCCTTTCAGCGCCGAAAGGGATATAACCTTGGTCTCTTTGTCTACCAGGTCGCCGCTGTATACGATCTCTATCTTGTGCACCGTTTCTTTCTCCGCCTGGTAGTAAATCTTGCCGAGCATTTCAGCAAGGGTGGCATAGGGTTTAAGCTCTTTAACGTCCTTAGACTTTAAGGGGGGCATATTGACGGCCGCTACCATCTCGCCGTTCAGCACGCCCTCTACAAGCTTGGCAACATCGACGCTCACATTGTAATTAGCCTCTTCGGTAGATGCGCCAAGATGGGGCGTTATTATGACGTTATCCAGTTCAAGCAAGGGATTTGTATAGTCCTGCTCCTCCGGTTTTTTATTGAAATTGGGCTCTTTTTCAAGGACGTCTATAGCCGCGGCAGCCACCCAGCCTTCCTTTATCGCGTTATATAAAGCCTTTTCATCGATGATGCCGCCTCTGGCAACATTTACTATCCTTACGCCCTTCTTGCACATCTTCAGCTCTTTTTCCCCGATAAGTCCCTGGTTTTCGGCCGTTTTCGGAATATGAAGGGTGATGAGGTCGGACTGCTGCAGCAGTTCCTCAAGGGTTTCACACTTCTCAACTCCCAGCTTGGCTACCCTTTCATCAGTTACATAAGGGTCGTAAGCGATAACTCTCATATTGCAACCCTTAAGCTTTGCGGCCACAATGGAGCCTATCCTTCCGAGGCCTATAATGCCTGCAGTTTTGCCGTCCAGCTCGACTCCTATAAATTTGTTTCTCCTGAAATCCCTGTTCTTGCCGGCCATATAGGCTTGAGGAATATTCCTGAATATGGCGAAAGCCAAACCCACTGCCAATTCGGCAGCCGCCACTATGTTCCCTTCGGGGGTGTTTACAACAGTTATGCCTTTTCTGGTGCAGGCTTCCACATCTATATTGTCTGTGCCGTTTCCTGCACGCCCTACAACTTTTAGGTTTTTAGCCCTTTCAATTAATTCCTTGTTTACCTTTGTAGCACTCCGCACTATAATAGCATCATAATTCTCAATTATCTCAAGCAACTCATCGTGAGAAATGCCAAACTTCGTATCAACTTCAAATCCCTTTTCCTTTAAATAATTTATGCCGTCCTCCGCCATTTTATCGGTTACAATAATTCTCACAGTCCAAACCCTCCTAATTTATATAATCATTGGAGCAAAACCTTGTCTATCACCGACAGCAGTTCCTTGATTTCATCAAGGGTGGTGTCCGCCATATGCGCAATCCTGAAGGTAACTTCCTTCAAATCTCCATATCCGTTGGATATCATATATCCATATTCGCCCAGCTTCTTGTTCAGGTCGGCTACGCTTATATTTTTGGTATTTTTTACTGTAGTGAGAGTGTTTGAAGCATATTTTTCTTCAGGGAACAGTGCAAAATTCTCTTTCGCCCATTGACGGACGTACCGGGCCATTTCCAGATGGCGGGCAAACCTGTTTTCAAGCCCTTCTTCGAGAATTCTGTCCAACTGATAGTCAAGGGCAAACATATGGGAAAGGGATGGCGTGGAAGGATATTGGTAATCCTTCTTTTTAATATAATTGTATAAATCCAGGAGGTCCAGGTACACCCCTCTAAACTCCACCTGTTTTGCAGCCTCAACAGCCTTTTGCGAGAATGAGCATATGGCCATCCCCGGAGGCAGTCCAAGGCATTTTTGAGTGGAGGTAATGCATATATCAACGCCCAACTTATCGACCTCTATTTTAGTTCCGCCCAAGGAGCTCACAGCATCCATGCACCAGACTACTTCAGGATACTTCTTCATGACCTCGGCAATCTCCTCCACAGGGTTCATCACACCTGTAGATGTTTCGTTATGGGTTATAGTGATCAAGTCATACTTGCCCGTTGATAAAGCTTCATCGACCATCTCAGGCGTTGTAGGCTTCCCGGGCTCGGATGAAAATTTGTCTGCCGGCACTCCGTTGGCGACAGCCATCTTGTACCATCTATCGCCAAAAGCCCCTACTGAGAAAACGGCAGCCCTTTTCCTTGTACACGAACGAACCGCGCCTTCCATCAGGCCGCTTCCGGATGAGGTAGACAACAGTATTTCATTTTCCGTATACATAACCTTTTTCATCTTTTCAGATATGCTTCTTTGCAGATTTGATGCGTCTTTTGTACGGTGGCCTATCATGGGAGTCGCCATTTTTTCGAGGACATCCTGTCTTACTTCCACCGGACCGGGAATAAACAATTTCTTATGCATAAAAAACCTCCTGAAAATTTTAAATAATAAAAAATAAAAGCCAAATCCATAAATAAAGATTTGACCTCTGTAAATGCAAAGAAAAAACAATGCATTTATCGAACTCTGTCCTTTTGCCTGAGAGATTATAGCCTTACGGCCTTGCCCCTTCGGCGCCAACATTGGTCTCTCCAGAGGTCCGTCCTGATGAGGTCTGCTATACCTGAGAGTGCAACTCCTTCGGTGTATTTCCGCAGCGCGGAAACATCTCTCCCTCACCAATCATCCGACTTTATTTAATTAGCTTATATTATAATTATATAGGGAAATGCTGTCAAGGATTTTTTCGTGAACGGCCTCCATTCTAAACCGGCCTGCACCTACCTCCCTTCCCTCTTGTACTTCCTTACCAGCTCATAGCAGCCCATGGCAAATAAAAACAGGCCAAACCACCTTTTCAAAGCGGGGCCCGACAGCGACAGGGCTAGCCTTGAACCCGCAAAAGCTCCTATGATTCCTGATATTATTATCGGTACCGCCATTTTGAAGTCTATCCTTTTATTTTTTATGTGTATGATCAATGCGATGATCGCGGTAGGTACAAAAAAAAGAAGGTTCACGCTTTGGGCGATATGCTGCTCCGGTTTGACAAGCAAAACCAGTGCAGGTATCAATATCGTTCCTCCCCCGATTCCCATCCCGCTTATAATGCCCGATGCCAGTCCTATCAGAAAAAGGATCATTTTCGCCTCCCACTTACAATATCATTCTGACTGCGGCAATAATCATAAACACCGCAAAAATCTTTCTCAATATCCTTGACGGGCAAATATTCAGGAGCTTTGCGCCGATGTATCCCCCAAGGATACCGCCGAGAGTTACTTTAAATGTCAAATCCCAGTCCACATAGTTGTTGGTGATGTAAAAAAAAGCGCTTATTACGGTAAGGGGCAAAATTATGGATATGGCGGTAGCGTGGGCTTTATGTTCTTCCGCTCCCAGTATCAGAACCATGGCCGGCACCGCTATGGTCCCTCCCCCCGAGCCGAAAAGTCCGTTGGCGGCGCCTGTCACGATGCCTATCAAAATGTGTTTATAGTGCTTTTTTATGAAGTTGACGGCTTTTTCCAAAATAACCTCCAAAACAGGTTTCATAGGTATTCTTTAAGGTCATATTTATGATATGCAATTTTTTACGCAATATATTGTATTTGCTTTCCAAAGGGCCCATGCTGAGTTAAGAGAATCCACTTCATAGGAGATTAGCATAGGGGAAACCGCGAGTTTGTGCTTTGAAACCGGCGCTTATTTTAAAAAACCCTTTTGCAATTGTTGACGTAGGCACAGGACGGAAGGACCAATGTTTCCTGATATAACAAAAAAATTGGCTTAACCTGACGCCACCGTTAAGCGGTTTGAAAAAACATAAAATAGCTGTATAATGTTTATAAATATTTTTTGGGGTGATGACGGTTTTGAAGAAAAGTAACCATTATAAAGCTACATTGATACTCGCATTGGCCTCTGTGGGCTTTATAGTGAGCTATCCCTTCAGCTTCACTTTCTGGGGCAAATTGATATCCAGCGGTTTCAGTGCGGCGATGGTAGGAGGGATTGCCGACTGGTTCGGCGTGACAGCCCTGACAAGAAAGCCCTTGGGAATACCCTTTCGCACCCAGATCATCCCCCGCAACAGGGAAAAGTTATTCAATTCTCTCGTATATATGGTGGAGGAGGAGCTGCTCACCAAAGACGCCTTAAAGAAAAAGATAGAAGAGAGCAGCATATCGGACAAGTTCATCCTGTATATGGAAAAATACGGAGGCAAGAAAGATGTTGAAGCCATACTTGCCGGTATCCTATACGGCATTCTCAACAGGATAAGCCCGGAAGAAGTCGGCACGTACCTGGACAAATTAGTCAATGAAACCATTCCGGGAATAAAACTGGCTCCTCTCATACTGGAAGCCATTGAGTGGACGGTCAAAAAAGGCTACGATGAAAACATTATAAACTTCATGGCGGATGAAGTATCGGCTGCCGTGAGGAGCAGGCAGGTTAACGGGTTGATTTCGGATATAATTTCCGGAGTTTTGGAAGATATTAAAAAAAGCTCAAAAATGGAAAAAGCAGGCAAAAGATTTGTTTTTAGCCTGTTTTTCACCTTCATGAGCCTTTCCAATGCTTCCCCTTCAAGGCTGGCGGATAAAGTGTGCAACGAAATACTGGAATATATGGCAAGCCTCAGGGATCCGGATGGCATAAACCGAAAAAAGCTCAAAGAGTGGCTTGAGCGGAGCGTTGAGCATTTAAAGACAAGTCCCCAAGCCCAACAGTCTATCCAGGAAACAGCCCTGGGCCTGATAAAACAAATCAAATTAGCTCCCTTGATTATGCAGTACATTTATGAGCTTAAAGGGGATGCTGAACAGGCCAAGGTAAAGACTTCAAAACTTCAAGAATTGGCAGCAGGACTGGTAGACAGGGTTGTTTCCGGATTCGAGAAGAATAAGCCTCAGCAGGAAAAGCTGGATAGCTACATTAAGCAGTTTCTTATAAAGCTTGTAGATGAGAAGCACGGCGAGATCGGGAAACTGGTAAGGCAAAAGCTGGATGGCTTCTCCAATGAAATGCTTGTTGATCTCATAGAAAAACACGCAGGCGATGACCTGCAGATTATCAGGATCAACGGTTCTGTAGTCGGGGGCATTGTCGGGATGCTGATATCGGTTTTCAGCCAGTTGGTTTTTAATGTATAAGCATTTTAAGCTTATGACAAAGAAAATTTTTGAGGAACGGGGCAGGCACATGTACGGCAAAAATAAAGCAAACATTGTACTGGCAGTAGTATTCGCAATTTTTATATTTTCGCTTATATTAAAACAAAGCTACGGCGGAAGCTTCATCGCCGGCCTGCTTTATTTCGTTTCAGAATCGGCATTGATAGGCGGGGTTGCAGACTGGTTTGCAGTCACCGCCCTGTTCACAAAACCCCTGGGATTTTCATGGCATACCGCCTTAATCCCTAACAACAGGGCGGCCTTAACGGAGTCTGTAGTCAGAATTGTCAAAAAAGAACTCCTAAGCGTCGATTCAATAGGCGAAAAAGTCGGCACTATCAGCTCTGTCGACCTGATAAGCTCTCTCATCGGGAAAAACGGTGGGGATGAAAGCCTTGGAGAATTGTCGGCAAAATACATCCACGAGAAAATAAACTCCATGGACCGAAGCAGAGTGGCGGGGGATATCGAAATATTTCTGAAAGAAAATGCTAAAGAGGCTGAATTTTCCGTGCACATCAAAAATTCCCTCAAAAATTCTCTGGAAAGCGGCAGGAGCAAAGAATGGATTTCCTGGCTTGCGGTCAAGGCTGCCGAAGCACTGCGGACCGATACCGCCCGTCAAAGCATTTATAAAATCATAAAAGACCTGGAGAGAAGTGAGGTCCATAGCTTAAGCGGATTAAATTCGCTTTTTATAAAAACACTCCTGTCCTTCTCGAAAAGAAGCGAACACACTAATATTTTCGCTTTAGCAGCGCTGATTCAGGACAAGCTTGCAGAGACCTTGGAGGAAATGAAAAATCCGGCTCATCCCTTGCACGCTAAAATTGAGCAGAGGCTCAGGCTGCTTGTCGAAAACCTCGAAGGCAAACAGGCTTTAAATAAGTCCATAGAGCTGTGGAAAGAAGGGGTAATCGGCCGTGTGGCGATGAAGGAACCTTTGGAAAAGCTTATAGAATCCGTGCTGCAATCCGGGACTCTCAGGACTGTTATGACAGAATGGATTTCCAGGAATCTTGACCTGTACTGGGAACAGCTTAAACAAAATCCTGAAGACCGGGAGTGGATTGACGAAATTATAAAATCTGCCCTGGTCAGGATTATCACGATGGAGCATTATCTGATCGGAGAGATTGTCAGGGAAACTCTCGATGCCTTTACCGATGAAAAGCTCAATAAATTCGTGGAAGACAGGGTTGGAGATGACCTTCAGTGGATACGTATAAACGGGTCAATAGTAGGAGGTGCTGCCGGACTCCTGCTGTACCTGTTTATGAAGCTGCTTTACGACCCTTACCTCCTGACTTTTATTCAAGGGTGGTTTACAGTTTAAAGTTCCTATTTGTCGTTCTCAAGCACCAGCACTTGCACGTCGGAGGCTTTCGCCATTTCCCTGGTTCTCGCCACAAGCTCTACAATTCTCATATAGGCTTCCTTTGCCCCGATAACCAGAAGGGGCACACCGATGAAATGTATGTGCAGTCCCCTTGAAAAAAAACCGCCCACAGTCATAGCAGGTGGGACAGCAGGAGACATGTTGGATAACACGACCTTTTCCTCCAAACCACATTCCTCATGAAGCAGCGTGATCAGATTTTTTATGCATGGTATCAGCACCCTGGATGTACCTCTGCCGACGGTAAAAACTTTGTTTCCCTCATCATCGGTACCCCTGTATATTATCCTGCCCATATCTTTATAAGTAAGCTTGTTAAAATAGTCGGTGTTCAATATCTCTTCCCTTGTCGGAATTCTGTCTGCCGGAAGCTTTTTTAAATGCACCGCCGAAGCCAGGGAAGATGAATGGGTTCCCCCATAGCAGTTGTAAATATAAATCATTCCATCACCTTGCATTATTATTTGATGTTTTGAAAATAAATATAATCAGAAAATCACATATACCTATAAACGAAAGCGGGATGCAGGAGGCGTGCAAAGCCTTCACATCCCGCTTGCCGGCTTGGCTTATTTTTGTTTATCCCGGAAAGACAGCCAGTTTCCCGTCCCTTACATCCACCACTATGCCGGAGTTTTCGCCTGCATCTCCTTTGATTATCAGCTTGCCGATTTCAGTCTCCACATGCTTCTGCAAATATCTCTTCACCGGGCGCGCTCCGTAGACGCTGGAGTATGAGCTGTCGGCAATCAGCCGCTTCGCAGCGTCGGTTACGACGAGATTTATCCGCCTGTCATTAAGCCTGTTCTGTATATCGTTCAAAGCCAGCTCAATTATCCTGACAATCTCCTCCTTCCTGAGAGGCTTAAACATCACAATCTCATCCACCCGGTTCAAAAACTCCGGCTTAAAATTCATCCTAAGCTCCGCCATCACCTTTTCCCTCGCCTCCTCACTTATTTCGCCATGGTCATTTATGCCGGCCAACAGGTAACGGCTTCCCAGGTTGGAGGTCATTATGACAACGGTATTTTTGAAATTCACAGTCCTGCCCTGGTTGTCGGTGAGCCTCCCGTCATCCAGCAACTGGAGCAGCACGTTAAATACCTCGGGGTGGGCCTTTTCAATCTCGTCAAAGAGGATAACGCTATAGGGCTTTCTCCTCACCGCCTCAGTGAGCTGTCCCCCTTCCTCATATCCCACATACCCGGGAGGAGCTCCTATAAGCCTTGCTACCGTATGCTTTTCCTGGTATTCACTCATATCTATGCGCACCATGTTGTCCTCGCTGTCAAAAAGGGCTTCTGAAAGGGCTTTTGCAAGCTCGGTTTTGCCTACACCGGTGGGCCCGAGAAAAATAAAGGAGCCGATGGGCCTTCTTGGATCCTTCAATCCCGACCGGGCCCTGATAACCGCATCCGCCACAGCCTTAACCGCCTCATCCTGGCCTATTACCCTCCTGTGCAGTATCCCTTCCATATTCAAAAGCTTATCTCTCTCGCTCTCCACAAGCCTTGTAACAGGTATGCCCGTCCATTTTGAAACGATCTCGGCTATCTCCTCTTCGGTAACCTCTTCTTTCAAAAGCTGTTTCTCTCTGTGGGCCTCCTGTTTTTTCTTTTCTTCCTCCAGCCTTGCCTCCAATTGGGGAAGCTTACCGTGTTTGAGCATTGCAAGCTCATCCAGGTCATACCGGCGCTCCGCTTCTTCTATCTGCCTTTTGGTTTCCTCGATCTCCTGTTTGATGCCCTTGATCTTTCCGATCGCCTCCTTTTCAAGCTCCCATTGGGCCTTCATGCCGCCCGCCTCATCCTTAAGCGCCGCAATTTCCTTTTCCAGCGCGGCCAGCCTTTCCCGTGCCTCTATGTCATCCTCTTTTCTCAAGGCCTGCCGTTCGATCTCAAGCTGCATTATCCTTCTGTTTATCTCGTCCAGCTCTGCGGGCATGCTGTCTATCTCAGTCCTTATCATCGAGGCGGCTTCATCCATCAAATCTATCGCTTTATCAGGAAGAAACCTGTCGCTTATATACCTGTTGGACAGCACCGCACAGGCTATGATGGCGTTGTCTGTTATGCGGACGCCATGATGGATTTCAAATTTTTCCTTAAGCCCCCTCAATATGGATATGGTGTCTTCCACCGTAGGCTGATCCACAATTACGGGCTGGAACCTTCTTTCCAGGGCCGCATCCTTTTCGATGTACTTTCTGTATTCATCCAGCGTTGTTGCTCCTATACAGTGAAGTTCACCTCTGGCAAGCATCGGCTTGAGGATGTTTCCGGCATCCATGGCTCCCTCAACCTTGCCTGCGCCTACTATGTTGTGAAGCTCGTCGATGAATAAAATTATTCTGCCCTGGGATTTTTCTATCTCGTTTAATACAGCCTTAAGCCTTTCCTCAAACTCTCCCCTGTACTTGGCTCCCGCAATCAAGGCACCCATATCAAGGGCAAAAATAGTCTTGCCTTTGAGACCCTCAGGCACGTCTCCCTTTAAAATACGCTGTGCAAGCCCTTCAACCACCGCCGTCTTGCCTACCCCCGGCTCTCCTATTAAGACCGGATTGTTCTTGGTCCTTCTTGAAAGTATCCTTATCACGCGCCTTATTTCAGAATCCCGTCCTATAACCGGGTCAAGCTTTCCCCTTTTTGCAAGCTCCACCAAATCCCTGCCAAACCTTGCAAGGGCCTGGTAGGTCTCCTCGGGGTTTTTTGAAGTTATGCGCTGGTTGCTTCTTACCTTGCTCAGAGCTGCCAGAAATCTTTCACGGTTTATGTTGTATCTCCTGAATATAGCCTCGGAAGGCGTATTTCTTTCCTTCAGAAGTGCAAGGTAGATGTGTTCCACGCCTATATACTCATCTTTGAATTTTTTCGCCTCATCCTCGGCATGCAACAATATCTCATTGAACCTCCGGGTGACATACATGCTGGAAGCCCCGCTTCCATAGACCTTCGGCATCTTTTCAAGCTCAAGCTCCACATCCTTTGCCACCAGATCCGCATTCTCTCCCATAAAGCTTATAAGCTTCGGTATAAGCCCATCCTCCTGGGCCAGCAATGCTGCATGTATATGTTCTCCATCCACCTGCTGGTGCCCTTTCCTCAAAGCGATTTCCTGCGCAGATGAAATGGCAGCCTGTGCCTTTTCCGTGAACCTTTCTATATCCATAGTCCATACTCCTTTCTTTTGAAAATCCCTGGAACAAATCGTATTGACTTTGACTTTCCTTGACTTTGTTAATATTATAAACCTTTTGTTTGTGAAAAGCAATAAGAACGGGCAATAATATTGATTCCATTTGAGACGGGCAGCCGTCATCCGTCAGGGCGCCGGTATCGTTAAAACCTGACCCACCTGTATCTGGTTGGCATTCTGGATATTATTGGCCTCCATAATCAAATTATATTTGGTGGGGTCATTGTAGAACTTCTTGCTCAACTGGTAGAGGGTATCGCCTTTTTGCACCGTATACTTAATGGGGAACTGGAATTCCTCGCCGAAGCTGTTTTCCGCATCGCCCTCCCCCGCAGTTTCATCGGTGGGCTCATCAAGCCCGGTCTCCGTTTCGCCCATATACTCTTCATCTTCCGGGAAGTTTTGGTCTGATTCTCCGTTTGTGTTTTGGGCAACGGTATTCTCATCCTTTTCAACTCTGCTCAGGAAGTTCCACAGCTTATAAGCACCAAAGAGCGAAACAATTATCACAAGGCAGGCGGCCACAGTAGAAATCAATCTCTGGATGGCCTTTTGTCTTTTGATGCTTGCCTTTGAAGGCCTGGTTGATTGCCTTTCCCTATAAGAGCCTAAGCGCGTACTCCCTTCATGCCTGGATGAGTAGGCACTCCCTTCCCTGTATCTGACCCTTCTTGGAATATCTATCTCATCATCTTCTTCATCCAGCCAGCTTTTTACATACGTTTTTGGCTGGTCCTCCCCCTCAATTTTCTCTATGCTGACCACGAGGGCGGTCATGTTGTCTTCCCCGCCGTTTTTCACAGCTTCCGCCACAAGCTTGTGGGAAATATGCCCTGCATCTCCGCCGGCTGAGAGTATATCATAGATCCTGTCTTCATCCACCACATCGGTCAAGCCGTTGGTGCAAAGCAGGAATACATCTCCTTCCTCAACAGTCATCACCTGGGATTTTTTAAGCTTTTTATCCACGGAGCCGTCACTTGAGCCAAGATGGTCTGACAATTTCTCCGCCTGTTCACCTGTAATTATACCCATCTTCAACAGGCGTTCAGTCTTCCTGTAGTCCGTGCTCAGCAGTTTCAAACTGCCGTCCCTCAGGAGATAAACCCTGCAGTTGGATATATTCATTACCGCCGCTTTATTCCCTGATATGAGGAGCCCAGCAAAAGCGGCCTTTCCGCCATCTTTGCCTTCTTCTTTTATTTCGGTGCTGTATATCAGGTTGCTGACCTCTTCAACGCACTCGCTCATCTCCTCAAGTTTCAGCTCTATTTCTTTTCCCCTGCGGATAAATCTATCCTGCAGTTTCTTTAATTCTTTTACAAGGGATATGGATGAGCTCATTTCAGGTATTTCCCTGTCCATGCTGTCGCTTACCGCAAACAAATACTCCGGTCCGCTGTTTTCAACAGATACTTGTATATTGTCAACTTCACGGTCATAAATGAATCTGCCATCTACATAAAAGTTGTCTTCATTATCGGCACAAAATTTTCCTATGCGCGATACTGCAGATGCATTGACTTTCAATATGTATTCCATAAGAACTCTCCTTTATATGTGATTTACAGATTAATACGTGGCAGACTTAATTTCCGACAGTCAAAATAATCAATCAACTAAATAGTATTGTCATGCACCAAAAAATATTCCAAATTGAACTTCTGCTTATTATTACTAATTATGTCACTATTATCAATAATATCATAATAGCTCTCTTTATTCAACAGCAATGGTTAATTATAATGCCGGCAGCCGGAAAGAAAATGACCTCTGGCAATCAACAAAGTTTACATAAATTACACTTCCCTGTAAACCCCTCTCAATCCAAAACAAAAACTCCTGTAAAGTCTTTACAAGAGCTTTCGTCTTTATATTTTGTTCTATTCCTTTGAAAAGGCATATTCCGGTATAAACCAGGAGCAAAACTCCAAATCAAGCTGTAGACCCGGCCGTTGAAATATAAGCCAAAACGCTGTCGAAGACCCGGCCCGGACAATTTTTTGTTAAAATCACACCCTGGCGATATTCCTTCCGGAGAATATCTCATTCATTTCTTTTTTCAGCCTTTGCTTGATCTTCTTCTTTTCGCCCGGAAGCAGTTCCTTTTTAGCGGTTCCAAAAAGGTAATTGTCAAGGTCGAACTCCTTGATCAGCATCTTTGTATGGAAAATGTTCTCCTGGTATATGTTCACATCCACCATGTGATACCTGTCACGGGTCTCGCCGGGGATATAGTTTTGTATCGAGTTAATCTTATGGTCTATGAATATCTTCTTGCCGTCTACATCCCTTGTAAACCCTCTTACACGGTAGTCTATGGTTGCAATATCCGGGTCAAAGGTGTGTATTAAAAAGTTAAGGGCTTTCAAAGGCGAAATCTCCCCGCAGGTGGAAACATCGATATCAGCCCTGAAAGTGCTTATGCCTTCATCAGGATGGCTTTCGGGATATGTATGGACCGTAATATGGCTCTTGTCCAAATGGGCAACCACAGCCTCAGGAAGAGGCCCCGGGACCTCGTTGTTGTCATGGGCAATACCATTTTTGTCTCCGACTTTCCCTTCGGATATAAGGATCGTAACGCTTGCCCCCTGGGGGTCATAGTCCTGCTTGGCAATGTTCAGTATATTTGCGCCTATTATATTAGCAACTTCAGTAAGTATGCTTGTCAGCCTGTCAGCGTTATACTGCTCGTCAATATATTCAATATAACCTTTGCGGTGTTCAACAGTCTTTGCATAGCAAATATCATACATGTTGAAGCTTAATGTCTTGGTAAGGTTGTTAAACCCATACAATTTTAATTTTTTAAAAGACTTAATTTCCATTCCCTTCACCTTGTATACATAATGTCTTTTTAAGATAACCTATTATATATTACTCCCTATACAATCAATTATCAACCCTTATTCTATATAAAAAATAAAATTGTTTACACTTATAGTAATGTGGTATTATTAAAGAAATATATTTGAGATTTTTGCCATTTTATCAAACTAAAGGAGGTCTCAAGGAATGTTTAAATGGAAGGACAGCTATAAATGCAATATTAAAGAAATTGACGAACAGCACAAAAAACTCTTTGAGCTTGGAGAAAAAATAGCCGACCTTGCTTCTTTAAATGACGAGTACGACCACTATGATGAGATAATGGAAATCTTTAACGAACTTAAAGACTATACGGCATACCATTTCAAACACGAAGAAGAGCTTATGAAGGCTTATGACTACGACAATTATGAAAGCCATAAAATTGAGCACGACTTTTTTATAAAGAAGCTGGCGAGGCTTGAAAGGAAAGATCTTGAAGGAGAGCAAAACAAAGCTGTAATGGAACTGGTATCCTTTGTGGCAGACTGGATTTCAGGACATATATTAAAGACAGACATGCAATATAAAGACTTTTTCAACAGTAAGGGCATTTATTAATTAATTCGCCGGAAATCAAACAAATTTTGGTTGCTTAGGAACATGTTTTTTATCAAAATGTATATGGACGGATTTTCTACTTCATAATATAATTAAATTGAAATCAATATATAAGGAGGTCATGAGGATATGAAAATACAAAATATAACCGACATCAACAAGTTCTTCGAGGTTATTCAGAAATGCAAAGGAAGGGTTGAGCTTGTGACATCTGAAGGCGACAGGCTTAATCTCAAGTCCAAGCTGTGTCAGTACATAATGCTGACTAAAATGTTTTCAGAGGCTAAAATCGGCGAAGTTGAGCTGGTAGTTTCCGAGCCTGAAGACATTAACCTGCTTTTGGAATACCTGATAAGAGGATAAATTATTCAGGTTAAAAGCTCTTAATCCCCTTCCACCAATTCATTTAAAGGCACATCTGCCGGCTTTCCGGTTTTTATGTAAGTAACCTCGGCAAGGTGGCCTTTTACGTTTTCAAGCCATACCGGTGACCCCCGGTGGGTTACCTCTATCACCCCATGGGATTTCATGATTTGTACCGCTCTTTTGCTGTCCAAACATATCAACTCCTCTAAAAACTGTTTTATTTTTAAACTATTATTTCACACAAAACTCTCGAATATTCGATACTTGAAAACTTAATGGCTCGATTTTAATGACCCGGCTTATTTCGACAATCGATACACAGTGATTAAGAATGTGCAGACTAAAGCCTCAGGACCAAATCAAAACTTTTAAAATAACAATAAATTAAGGGCCGCTGAAATTTTAACTCTCTGAATATTGATATGGCTTTTGGCACAATTTATATTGTGCTATAATATTAGATATACATTTTATCCTAGCTTTTATATATAAACTTTAGGAAACCGGAAAACATCGATGAAGAAGAAACTATTTAAAAGGTTGCTGCCTGTTTTTCTTTTTGCTTTCGGTACACTGCTTGTATATATTGCCTCACTTTCGCCGGAGCTCGTTGAAAAGGCCTATTCCGGCACTCTTTACAGGGTAATCGCCCAGGCCTTGAGCCTTATAACAGGCATTTTTCCCTTTTCTCTGGCGGAGTTGGCGGTAACGGCGCTCACAGCGGCTGTGATATATGCGCTGGTAAGAACGATGAGCCTGGCGGTAAAAGGCGGTGCCGGAAGGAATGTCCTACCGCGGTTCCTGTTCAATATAGTCACCCTTGCAAGCTTTATATACTTTAGCTTTATCCTGCTCTGGGGCCTTAATTACCATCGCCTGCCCTTTTCCAGCATAGCAGGGCTGAATGTCCGGCCGGCCTCCGTCGAGGAGCTCAAAAAAGTATGTGAGTACCTTGTAGAAAGGACGAACCAACTGCGCAGCAAAGTAGAAGAAGACTCCTATGGTGTGATGCAGCTGGCTGATGGGAGCCGGGGTGTTTTCAGCAGGGCATACAAGGGATATGATAAGGCCTCGGAAATATATCCTGCCCTTGGTGGCAGGTATGGAAGGCCAAAGGGCGTCATCCTTTCTCATTTAATGTCCTATACGGGCATATCCGGGGTATACTTTCCCTTCACAGCCGAGGCCAACGTCAATACAGCGATTCCGGATTGCATGCTGCCGTCTACGGCATGCCACGAAATGGCGCACCAGCGCGGTTTTGCCAGAGAAGATGAAGCCAATTATATTGCCTACCTTGCCTGCAGTTTTCACCCTGATGCCGACTTTCAATACTCGGGGAATCTTCTCGCTTTAATCCACAGCTTGAATGCATTATATGACCACGACCGTGATAAATTCAAAGAAGTCCGCAAGAAATGCTCTGAAGGCGTGGCAAGGGACCTGGCCGCCCTTAACGAGTTCTGGGAACGTTATGAGGGTCCGGTGGAGGATCTGTCCTCAACCATCAACGATGCCTACCTTAAAGCCAACATGCAAAAAGAAGGTATACACAGCTATGGCAGGATGGTAGATCTTCTGATCGCAGAATACAGGATGAAAAACCCATAGCCGTCTTCCAAACCCTATGGGCAGCGCCGGTCCCCTAGGAGCCGTTCTTTACAACAGCCATACATGGCCGCCTCATCATGAATAATAGCCGGTTTCCACGTCGCCCACATCTATATCTTCCATCAGCTGGCTGTATAGCTGCTCTACTTCTTCATACACTTCCAGCCTTATGTTGTTTCTATCACTTAAAAAATTCTCAACATCCGATATGTCACTCATTTCAATTGGATAATCAGCCTTTTCCAGAACCCTGTTTATTTTATCTACCACTGCCTTTTCATTCATATATAAACCAAACCTCCATTAAAGTTAATTTGGTTTATATATTATTTGCAAATCGCCCAGTTTTATGCGCGCCCTCAGACCGTAAGAAAGGACATCATCTCATCATGAACCAACCCGTTGGTCGCAAGTATGCTTTCAGAATGCAGTATGCTGGGAGTTTCACCATGCCAGTTTGTTATCTGCCCTCCTGCCTCCTTTAGGATCAGGATACCGGCTGCATAATCCCAGGGCTGCAAATTGAATTCAAAGAAAGCGTCACATCTTCCGCATGCCACATAGGCAATGTCCAAAGCGGCGGAACCCGACCTTCTGATGTCCAAACACTGCTTGAATACCTTTTCCGCAATTTCAAAAGTCCTATGGGCCTGGCTACGGTTATAAGGAGTTGTGCCGAAGGCAACCATGCAATCCTCCATATCGGCCTTGTCACTTACCCTTATGCGTTCATTGTTTAGAAAAGCGCCTTTTCCGGCCTGCCCCACAAACATTTCATTTGAATAGGGATTATAAATCAATGCCAAAACAGAAGTTCCTTCAATAAATAAGGCCAGAGATACGGCTGAGTGCCTGTAATCGCGCATAAGGTTGCTGGTCCCGTCCACAGGGTCCAGTATCCACGTGGGTTTATCCAGGCTGAATTTGTTTTCGCCTGATTCCTCGGTTATTATGTTGCTCCCGGGTATGATTTTATTCAATTCCTCGAGAAGGAAATTTTGAACCTCATAATCAATATGGGTTACGTAGTTATGGATACCTTTTTGCATTACAAGGCTTTTATCTAGTTCCGAGTTTAAAAAAATCCTTGCTGTTTCCCTGACGGCTTTTTCAGCTTGCAATCTTATTTCTTCCATGCTTTGTCAGTACCTCACATCTTTTTTTAATTTAAATATATAAGCTGCGGTCAACTCATAGTATATATTATCAACCCAAAACTGCTTTTTCAATATTGCATAAAGCTACGGCGTGCTGCGTCCCTTTTTCGATAATATGCCCTCAGCAACCTGTCTTTTAAACCCCGCATCCATTTGGGCAAATCCACATAGTGAAAGCAGGACAGGAAACCGTCCCCTGTCCTGCCACAGGCTTTAAGGCCGTAAATATCCCTTTTTGATAGAATCCTCTATAATTTCTTTTGCATATTCCCAAAGCAGAGGCGCATTTTTTTCCAAAATCTCATTTCTTTTTAAAACCTTTCCACTGGTCACTCCCGGCTTTTTCCATGTATGCCCGCCGGTATTATAATTGAGGATCAGAGGCTGAATCCTGTCAAGGCAGGCTGCAAAACGGGCCTCCGGAGTTTTCATCTCTTCAAATTCACGCCACAGTCCCATGATCTCCCGCGCCTGGTCGGAAGGCAAAATGTTAAACAATCTTTCCGCCGCTCTTTGTTCCCGGTAGGCCTTATCCTCAAGGGCCTTTTCGTCGTAGCAAAACGTGTCCCCTGCGTCGATTTCCACCAGGTCATGTATAACAAGCATCTTAATAACTCTTAATATATCCAGCTCCCTCTCCGCCGCATACTCAGACAGCAGAACAGCCATAACAGCCAGATGCCACGAATGTTCCGCATCATTCTCATTCCTTGAAGTGCCTATCACGACATTTTGCCTGTAAACCTGCTTTAATTTATCAATTTCCACTATAAACCTGATCTGTTTTAATAATCTTTCCCTGTCCATTTTCTACCACTCCGTCGAGAATAACGGCCGACCTCTTGCAGCCTTCATCTATCTGCCCACAAGCTTCATTATATCTTCCTTAAATGACGCGCCTTCCATCGGACCTTTTTTCGTGACTCCCAAAGCGCCGGCCGCATTTGCTATTAAAGCAGCTTCATCCAAAGTCTTTCCGCTCGCCAGGCTGGCTAAAAACGCGCCGTCAAAGCAATCGCCGGCACCGGTAGGATCAACTTCCTCAACCCTAAAGGGGGGAATTTCCATAGAATCCTGACCCTTGTAAAGAACAGCCCCTTTCGACCCCATTTTTACCACCATTGTGCCTATGCCTTTCTCCATAAAAAATGCGGCGGCATTTCCCAGGGTATCCCTTTCAGACAGGGCCAAAGCTTCCTCGCCACCTGTAAGCAATATATCCGTCGAATCCAAAAGGTTGGCAAAAACATTTCTAATTCCTTCGGCATCGAGAAGCTCAAACCTGATGTTAGGATCAAAGCTAACATTGACACCGTTAGCTTTTGCTATCCTCACTGCTTTTAGTATCGCCTGCCTCATGCTCTCGCTTGCCGAAAGAGAACAGCCCATTATATGCAAATATTCAGCTCCCTTTATGTACTCCTCATCTATGTCTTCCGGACCCAAGACGCCTGCTGCCGAATGTGTGAAATGGAATATGAACTTCCTACCGCCGTCCGGGAAATATGTCACAAAGGCGGTACCGGTTGTATATCGCGGGGTAACTTTTATCCTTGATACATCAACTCCGTCGCTCTTTAATCTTTCTATATTGAGCACACCAAAATCGTCATTGCCTACTCTGGCGATTATTCCGCAGTCCACCCCCAGCCTGGCAACCTGGTCAATAAAGATGGCAGGCGCTCCGCTCGGATAGGGACCAACAAACTCACCCGCTTTCAGGAAGCCCTGCCCTACCTCTTTCGCCATGATTTCCACAAGTATTTCGCCTACAGTGACTATTCTGGACATAAAAAACACCTCCGGCTAAACTTTTTTATTTTTCGTGTAAATTAAGCCTTACCGTCAGCCATGCAAGCCCTTATCCACTTTTTAACCACCTCTTTTACCTTGCTTCTGACAGGCTTGACCACATCAAGCGTGTATGGGTTGGGCCCTCTCTTGAGCAACTCCTCCTTCATGCTGTTCATATAGGTGCTGTGAATTATCGTTCCCACATTCACCTTGTTAATCCCGTTCTTTATAGCTTTTCTTATATCCTCCTCGGGTATGCCTGTCCCGCCGTGCAATACGAGTGGTATATCTATAGCCCTGTTGACCTCCTCCAGCCTCTTAAAATTTATTTCAGGCTTTCCTTCATAAAACCCGTGAGCGGTGCCTATACCCACAGCAAGTGCATCGACCCCGGTTTCTTTTACCAATGTTATCGCTTCATCCACCTCCACCAGGAAATCTTCTCCTCCACTTCCTCCTTCAACACCGGCACCTTTTATTTTCCCAAGCTCCGCTTCTACATGGACTCCCCTGGGATGGGCGTACTCTACAACCTGCTTCACAATCTTTATGTTATACTCCAAAGGATATTTTGAAGCGTCTATCATAACCGACGGATAGAGGTTATCAATCGCCGCTTTACACAAATTCACATCGCTTGAATGATCCAGATGGTGGAAAAGAGGCACTTTTGACTTTTTCATCATCGCATCGCCGAGGGCACCGCACACCTCTATACCTATTTCCTCCACTACCTTATACAGTGAAGCGATGATCACCGGCGCATTCTCTTCTTCCGCAGCCTCAACTATGGCTAAAAGGTCCCATATATCAGTGTAATTGAAAGCCGGAATCGCATACCCTTCGCTATCTGCTTTCCTCAGCATCTCCTTTAAACTTTGCTTAACCATTGCAACACTCCTTTTTATATAAATTATCTGTATGTATAGCGCCCACCGCTATCTGATGGCCCATTTAATACGAAATATTCCCAACGGCATAACAACACCATGCCGTTGGGAATAAACAGGCTAATTTTAATGCGCCATGCGCCATTTTATACAGACCAGCACCTAATATGTCTTACGGGCAAAACTACTTGTACCAAAGGCTTAAATAATAACTGATAATTTTTTTCATTTCATTGAAAATAATGTCCTGGCGGTACACCGTCGTGAAAAAGTCCAGCGACGCTTTACCCCCGGAAGGGCATTTGCTTCCAAGAAGGCCGGCATCTTTTAATCGCTCCACCGTTTCCCCTCCGGCCACCTTTGAGGCATTTTCAACCATCCGCCTGAAAAGAACAGGAGTTGTATCGCGCTCCAATGCGGTCCACAAATTGACTTTACATACTCCGTCATCAATCAGGTACTCTATCTGGTTTCCAGGAACGGATGAAGCCCCGTGGAGCACAATCCTCGTACCTATCCTTTGCTTGATCTCCCTTGCATAGTCCCCATAATACTTCAAATCTTTCGAGCTTGCCCTATGCTCTGTGCCCAAATTGGCCACTATCAAGTCTACACCTGTCCGCTTAAAATATTCTTCAGCTTTTTCAGGAGTTGTTAATTCGCTCTTTTCATTTCCCGACGCATCCACTATTTCATCGCATGCGCCTTCAATGACAATTTGCGAACCCTTCTCTTCGACGAACTTCCTTGTTAACTCCATGTTATCCTCAAAAGGCAGCCTTGAGGCATCAAACATGATGGATGAAAATGCGCTCAAGTCCCAGGATAAAAGCTCCCTGTCCTTATCAAATTGTATGTGGTCCAGGTGCAACATGACTCTTAAATTTTCGTATGGCGCGCCTTTGCTTGTTAATATTTTAACCTCTTCCATGAACATTTTCAAGCCAATATCCCAGCGCCTGGTTTGAGTGTAATTGCTTGCTTGCGCCCTGTGGTCATATTGGCAGGTAATTGCGATAATAATCGGCAGGTCAGCTATGCCCTTGCTGTCCCCATAATCTTTTACCGCATCTAATATTGCTTCGGTAGTTGTAAGGTTTTCGGTGCAAAAGCACGGCAAAACCCATTTTTTCCGCTCCGCCTCTTGGTATATGCTTAAAACCTGCTCCTTGCCGGTAATAATAGGCATATCAATTCCCTTCCCCTTCTTGACTGTTCAATGCTTGCCCCTCTGTTCAATCTTCAGCGGGAGGGTACTCATTTCCAAGCAGATATAAGGGCTCTTCATCCTCTTCGATTTCAGGAAAACGTCCTACCTCCTCGAGGAATCTGTTGTCTACCCTGTCGTCATTCACCTTTGATACCTCTCCTACTAAAACCTTTCCTGTACCCTTTTCACCCCAGAAGGAGTGATACTGTCCGGCAGGTAGGGTTATGCTCTCTCCGGGCTTAAGCCGCACGACGGTGCCTGCCTCCGCCATATAGTTCCTGCCGTCCATAGATATTTTTACAGGCGTATCGGCTAATTTTCCGTCTTCGGTTGAATTGTATACCTTCACCAGAAGGTTGCCGCCGCCACGGTTTATAATGTCCTCCATCTTTTTCCAGTGGAAATGGTAGGGTGTAATTTGCTCTTCTTCAACAATAAGCAGCTTTTCCGCGTAAGGTTTGATATATTTCTTGTCATTGAAATTCCCATTGCGGATGGTGAACATAAGCAATCCGACCTTATAAAAATCTCCCGAGCCGAAATCAGTGATGTCCCATCCGAGCATATTGTCTCTTATTTCGTCGTACTCATGCCCTTTAGTTTTCCACTCCTCCGGGCTCCAGAAAGCAAAGGGCGGAAGTTTAAAATTCATTTTTTCAATGAATTCTACAGCCTCACGCATGATTTTGTTCAGCTCAGAACGTTTCATGAAATCACATCCTTTACATTTTTATATAATTTTTTGTATTTTCTATAATTTTCCGTATATGCTTCCATATTGGCAGGGTTGGGATAAAATACCTTCTTAACCTTTACAAGGGCCTCCCGCGCTTCTTCCAGCGAACCGAAATGCCCTGTCGCCACTCCGGCAAGCATGGCGCTTCCCAGAGTTCCGGCTTCCTCCACACTTAAACATACTACTTGCTTATTCATTATGTCGGCGCGTATCTGCATCCAGATATCCGATTTTGATCCTCCGCCTACCGTTCTCAGCTCGTTTATAACTACTCCCGAATCCTCAAGACACTCAATATTAAATTTCATTTCGTAGGCTTCGCCCTCAAGGATCGCCCTGTATATCTGTTCCCTGCTCACCGAGAATGTAAGCCCTACTATAGCTCCCTTTGAGAAAACATCCATATACGGTGTGCCGGTACCGGCAAAATGGGGGAGCACAAGAATATCCGTAGGCTCCGACGGCATTTGCCTGTCAAGCATAGCATATGCATTTTCCCCCAGGCCTTTGGCAGCTGCTGCAACGTCGCGGGCTAAATTATCCCGGAACCACTTCAGAAGGGAGCCTCCTGACATGCTAAAAGCGTAAGTGACATACATATTGTCGTTGATATAAGGAACGCAAGGAAAATTATACTTAGCCAGCGCGGTATTTACCTGTTCCATATAGAAAGCAGGCGTAATACAATCAACGGTGCCTATGCCGTTCATCGCCTTTCCGGTTTCCAGCACCCCTGCCCCCAGGGCGTTTACAACCTGGTCGTGCCCGCCTATAATGAGCTTTATATCTTTTGGCAGCCCAAGCTCCAATGCAATTGACGGGTTTATAATCCCAACTACACTTCCGGTAGGTACCGGCTGGGGCAATAAGTCACCGCTTATGCCTATATAATCCAGCATATCTGCCCACCAAGACTTCCTTGCCACATCAAAAGCCATAGACCTGGAAGCAAGGGAATAGTCGGTATAGTGTCCGGCGCCCAGAGTATAAAGGATGTAGTCGGCAACGAAAAAAATCTTTTGCGTCCTCTCAATAATGTCATGCCTGTTTTCCTCTAGCCACATAATTTTTGCCGCCGTATACATCGCATGGGGCAACAGACCTGTAACCTCTGAAATCTTTTCCTTGGTAAAATGGGCTTCTATCCTACCACACTGTTCGGCCCCTCTCTTGTCCATATAAATCATGGAGTTGCAAAGGATCTGTCCCTTTGAGTCAAGCATGACAACTGTTTCGCCGAAAGACGTTACACAAATCGCTTGTATATCATTGCTTTTATATTTATGGGCTGCTTCTGATATTACTTTTTTTACAGCATCTCTCACTGCATTCAGATCCAGCTCATAACAACCCGGAAGGCTGCTTATAAGGTCGTATTCGCTGTATGCGTAACTCCGCACATTTCCGGAATCGTCAAATACGGTACACTTTGCACCGGTGGTGCCTATATCTACTCCAGCAACAGCCATTTCCAACCTCCTAAAAGTTTAAATTAATATCAACCAACAATCATGCCGCCGAATTAGCCTTTTGGGACTGGACAAGCCTGTCAAAGCCTACCGCCGCAATAAGCACCAACCCTTTTATAAGTTGCTGGACATAGTCATTCACATTCATCATGATCATTCCGTTTGTCAATATTCCCATTATAAGGACGCCGATGATCACAAATCCAAGCCTGCCTTCTCCCCCGCTTATACTTACACCGCCAAGGACCACACCGGTGATAACATCCATCTCATAGCCCTGGCCGGCCTTTGGCTGCCCGCTATTGATTCTTGAAAGAAGCACAATCCCTGCAAGACCGCTCAAAAATCCTGTTACCGAATATACAAGATATTTCACGCCCTTAATGTTTATGCCCGAAAGCCTTGAAGCCTCTTCGTTGCCTCCCACTCCGTAAATGTACCTCCCATATCTTGTTTTGGAAAGGAAAATAATACCCAAAACAAACACTATAGCCATTACAATAACCGGTATTGGTATAATTCCTATATAACCCTGTCCGAATTTGGAAAAGGAAGAGTCAAAGCCGAATACGGGGAGGCCGCCTGTGATTATATACGCCAGGCCCCTCAGCGACGTCATGGTACCCAAAGTCGCGATGAGCGGCGGGATTTTAAACTCGTTTATAAAAAACCCGTTCAGCGCACCGATCAGTGTGCATATCACAAGCATGATGATACACGCCGGCAGCGGAGGAACTTTAAGAAGCATAAGCTCTGCTGCCCCGACGCCTGCGACGCCTATTATCGATCCCACCGAAAGGTCAATTCCGCCCGTGAGCAATACAAACGTCATGCCAACTGCCGTTATACCTACTATTGAAACCTGTCTTAAAATATTGAAAATGTTTTCAGGGGTTAAGAAACTGCTTGACAAAATGCTGAAAAACGCGAACAATACTATAAGCACAATTATGATGCCGTAATTGGTAAGATAATACCTTAAATCTTTGCGTTCCATTTATATACCTCCTCATCCCTCTCCTGAAGCATATTCAAGAATAGTTTGCTGCGAAAAGTTTTCACGTTCAAGCTCAGCCTTTATTTCACCTTCGTGCATTACAAGTATCCTGTCGGACATGCCTATAAGCTCAGGCATCTCGGAAGAGATCATTATGATGCTCTTTCCCTGCTTTGTAAGTTCGCGCATTAAATGGTATATTTCCTGCTTCGCACCTACGTCTATACCTCTGGTTGGTTCGTCAAATATGAGAATTTCGCATTTTGTAGCCAAAAATTTCGCCAATACCACTTTTTGCTGGTTGCCGCCGCTCAGGTTCTTTACCTTCTGCTGCAAGGACGGCGTCTTTATTCTCAACTCTTCTTTATACCCGTTGCATATTTCCTTCTCTTCATTGAAATTTATAAAACCCGAACGCGTAATCTTCTTCAATATGCTGTAAGTAATGTTCTCCTTAACCTGCATACCAAGAACAAGACCTTGCTGCTTTCTGTCCTCTGGTATCAAGCCAATGCCGTGTTTAAGGCCGTCAAAAGGAGAAGTTATCTTAACCTTCTTGCCTTTTAATATTATATCGCCGGAATCTGCTATATCAGCTCCATATATGGCCCTTGCCACTTCTGTCCTTCCGGCTCCTACCAGCCCTCCAAAGCCGAGTATTTCACCTTTTTTCAATTTAAAACTGACATTCTTGAGCTTTGATGTGTTTAAATTTCTTACTTCCAGAATGACTTCAGCCGACTTTACCACTGGCTTAGGATAGTCCTCACCAATTTCCCGGCCTACCATGTAGGAAATCAATTCTTTTCTGTTAGTGTCCTTTACATCCTTTGTTATGATATACTTTCCATCTCTCATGACAGAAACCCTGTCACAAATTTCAAATACCTCTTCAAGCCTGTGGGATATGTATAATATTGTAACGCCTTTATCTTTAAGCTTCCGCATAATCCTGAACATAAACTCTATCTCTTTGTTTGTAAGAGGGGCGGAGGGCTCATCCATGATCAGTATACGAGCATTTTTGGATACGGCTTTAATGATTTCGACTATTTGCTGGTATGCAATACCCAGATCTTTTACCCTGGCTTTAGGATTCAGCGTAACGCCCATTTCCTTGCACAGCTTCTCGGTCTCCCTGTTCATAAAATTTACATCCCTGAATATGCCTTTCATCACCTCACAGCCGTAAAATATGTTTTCGGCTACAGTCAGGAAAGGTATCAGGTTGAATTCCTGGTATATTACTGAAATACCTTTTTCCAGGGCCATTTGAGGGGTCAGGCTGTCATATTCCCGTCCGTCAAGTATTATCTTACCAGAAGTCGGAGTAATAGCTCCTGTAAGCAATTTAATAAGGGTGGACTTTCCAGCACCGTTTTCTCCCACGATGGCGTGGATTTCACCCCTATCAAAGCCCATGGAAACATCATCCAAAGCCTTGACTCCCGCATAGTACTTTTTTACATTTCTAACTTCCAAGATGGTCTCAGACATTTTTTCACCTCCAGCCTGCAACTTCGGTCTTAAAATCCAATAATTACCACAAATTGAGCGACGCAGTCAGCAATTAAGCTGCGCCGCTCAACCTATGAATTTTTCCGGTTAAATATCCTGGCAGTAAATTGATTTTCCTGTCTTATTATCCCTTAGGTACGAATTTACCGCTTATAACGTCTTCTTGCCATACAGGTTCCATTTTCATGTAGAATGTCTCGGGTTTTTCAGGAGGACCTTCCTTTATGTATCTCAGCATGATTTCTGCGCACTCTGCCCCTACATCATAAGGCATCAAGTCAACGGTAGCCCTGTAAACGCTGTTGGGCTCCTTCATCTTGGCGATAGCTTCGTTAGTAGCATCGCCTCCTCCTACATAGAAATCAGGAGTAGCTTTGCCCATAGCTTTAACTGCTTCATATCCTCCGAGAGCTCCGGAGTCGTTGTTGCCGGTGATAACTTTTACGTTGGGATTTTTCTGCAAAACGCCTTCAACTATCTTCATACCAAGTTCAGGAGTGTCTCCTGCTTGCCTTGCAACTATCTTGGCGCCAGGAGCAAGCTTCAATATTGTATCCTGAATGCCGTTACCCCTTTGAATAACGGGTTCAACATTGTCCTGGCTGATGATTATAACCTCAGCCTTGCCGCCTAATTTTTCATTTATCCACTTAGCTGCATTTTCTCCGATCACCGTGCCGTATTTATACTCGTCTACGGTATAAATACCGTGAGCGTTGTCAATAGGCTGGGCTTCGGAAACAACAATTATACCCTTTTGCTTTGCCTTTTCAACTATAGGCTGGAGAGCTTTCTGGTCTATCGGAGCGATCAACAGCCCATCTACACCCTGCTCTATAAGATTTTCAACGTCGCTGACCTGCTTTGCCACATCATACTTAGCATCCACGAAAGCCGCCTCAATGCCAAGTTCTTTACACTTGTCTTCAAAACCTTTCTTTACCGAAATGAAATAAGGGTTATCCAACTGCATGATCGAAAAAGCAAATTTCAACTTTTTGCCACTATCCGCCTTTTTGTCGCCGCTGTCCGCGCTTTTGTCGCCGCTGTCCGAGGACTTCTGCGCCTGTTCCGTGCCGCCGCCGGACGTATCAGTTTTTGACGTAGCAGGAGCTCCGCATCCTGTTACCAGCACCGCAATACAAACTACTGCGGCAAAAATAGCCAATAGCTTTTTTGAGAGTTTTACCATATGCAATTCCTCCTTTTTGGAATTAGAAATAAAGTTGTATTTTATTAGTGCCAAAAACACATAAAAAGCACGGGCAGCAAAACATACCTAAAACTTCGGGTATATTTTACTTGGATTTCAAACGTTATATATGCTTTTGGCACATAATAAGCATACGGAAATAAACCCAGGTTAAATTAGCGGGTAGAGTTTCTTATTTTTAGTTCTGGTTCGTAGTAATGGGTTTCAAATTCCATAGGAACTTTTTCAATTCTATTGACAAGCAATTCAACCGCCTTTGCACACATATCCTCTATGGGCTGTCGAACTGTAGTTAAAGGAGTCTCCGCCAACGAAGCATAAAGAAGGTCGTCATATCCTGCAACTGATATTTCTTCGGGTACCTTGATACTGGCTTCTTTTAAGAACTTAAGGACTCCCAAGGCCAGAATGTCGTTGATGGTTATTATAGCGTCAGGTTTTTTCACAACAATATCACGCGCCGCCTCAAAGCCATGTTTGAAATCGGGTACCGTTTCATAAATCCACTCTTCTTTGTATTCCACCCCCATTTCACGAAAGGCGCTTATATAGCCGTTAATGCGCATGGATGAAAGTTCAAGCTTTCTGTCAGCAGCAATGATGAATATTTTTCTGTGACCGGTTTGAAGCAAATGCTTTGTAACCAAATACTCTCCCTTATAAAGATCTGTCATTACGCAATCGGCAAGAATTCCATCATATTTTGTGGTTAAAAACACGAAGGGTACTCCCATGCTCCGCAAACTGTACAAATGGCTTAAATCTTGAGGTATGCCTATTATAGGTACGATTATTATCCCGTCTACATTCCTGCTGATGAACTCATCAACGTATTTATGCTCCTTCCCTATCTGTTGGCCCGAGATGCCAAGCAATAAAGTATAGCCGCAGCTCTCGACCTCCTCTCTTACACTTTCGACAATCGCCGAAAAGAAGGGATTAATAATTTCTGGTACAACCAAACCTACAGTTGATGTTCTATCCATTTTTAAGCTTTGTGCATTCTTGTTAGGTCGATAATTCAGGCTTTTAGCAGCTTCCATCACTGCCATACGGGTTTCCTCGCTAATCCCCTTTTTATTGTTCAAGGCCATTGAAGCCGTTGAAACAGACACACCTGCAAGCCTTGCCACGTCTTTTATAGTAACCCTCATATACTGCATACCTCTTTCTTTGTGTAAATATTTACCGCTTGCAGTATTATTATACATTATATGTGCTTTCAAGAACAGACTTTATTATTTAAAACGTTTCAAATATCAAATACTGCCTTTCTTTCAGATAAAAACAAGCAACTTGACCTTAGCATAATTGAACAGCCTTCATAATTATTATTACAGTGTCGAGTATATAATAACATCCTTTTAAAAAAATGTCAAGCGAAACATTCCAAATAATTATCGTGTAAAATCGCCGTTATTCCCTTATATTCAGCATATTATAGCCACTAAATATAATTATTTGAAACATTTCGCATGTTTAATTTTTTTATAGTTTTAAGCAGGCATGGTTATCATCTTCTTGCATCCATCATAGCTTCTACAGCTTAAACTTATCCACCTGCCCCGTCATCCTCTGGGTCATACCTTTTAATTGCTGCGCAGCCGAAGCCACTTCTTCGGTAGAAGCGTTCATTTCCTGGGAAGATGCCGCTATCTCCTGTGCGGAAGCCGAAATTTCCCGGGCTATGGATGATATTGACGCTATTTTCTCCAAAATTGTATTCTTTTCTCTATTAATGTTATCCGTCCAATTGTTGACCGCCTCTATTTTAGGCCCTATGGCCTTTATCACTTCAATCATTTCCTTGTATGAAGCCATTGCAGTGTCAATCACCTGGGCCTGCTTATTCAGCTCATTGCTCATGACGCCCGCATCCTCGAGCATTATACCCGTATTAGCTGATATGGCGCTTATGAGCTTATTGATGCTTTCCGACGAGCTCTTGGACTGCTCCGCAAGCTTACGTATCTCCTCAGCTACAACAGCAAAACCTTTGCCCGCTTCACCCGCCCTTGCCGCTTCAATCGCCGCATTTAAGGCAAGCAGGTTTGTCTGGTCTGCTATCCTGTTAATAAGACCGGTGATCTCATTTATCTTGCCGATATCTTGACCCAGCCCTGAAATTTTTACGTTAAACTCCTTAAAGTAGCTGCCTACTTCAGACACTGAACGGGTTATGGAACTTATTTTGTTGTTGGTGTCCACAACTGCATTATTTATACTTCTGGAATTGTCGTCGATGTCTTTTATTGCCTGTATGATCCCGTTCAGCTCTTCCCCGAAATTATTGAGTATATTCGAAATCGCGGCCAGTTCTTCAGCCTGTAAAGCTGTTCCCTTCGCCACCTCCTGTACGGTATTTGCGGCATTTTCCGATGAAGCGGCTATTTCCTGTGAAACTGCAGATAAAGTGCCTGAATAGTCGTCGATGTTTTTGGAGCTTTCTTTAATATCTTTGATCATGCTTTGGATGGATTCCTGCATGTCTTTTACAGATTTTGCCAAAGAGCCGATTTCATCCTTTTTCTTCAAATAATGGGCCGGCAGGTCCATGCTTAAATCCCCTGCCGAAATTAAGTTTAAATTCTTCATGACAGCCGTAAGACCGCCTGTTATTCCGTTAGAAATTATAAATACAAGCACTATCGCCGCAAGTAAAAAGATTAACGATGCTATAACCCCCGATGCTTTAAGGACGTTTAACCCCGACAAGGCTTCATCTTTCGGCGCAGTTACGGCAATAGACCAACTGGTACCCTCTATAGGGGCAAAACCTGAATATTTTATTATTCCTGTATACAGGTATTCACCGGTCCCGGATTTGCCTTCCGTCATTTGTTTTAACATCTCAGCCAGAGATTTCAGCGACGGATCTTTTTCGGATTCTTTTATGTAATTTACCCTGTTCGTCATTACTTCCTTATTGGGATGGGCAATCATTTCGCCTACACTGTTAATTATAAAGGCATAGCCGCTTGCCGCAAATGTTATATCGCTTACTAAATTGTTTAGCTCGTCCCCGTCCCTGGTCGCCGCTAAAACACCTACCACTTCTTCATTAACCTTAACAGGAACTGCCAACGTGAAAGTTGTAGAATTTCCCCCTTCTTCAACGATTAGGTCGGATATGTCCATTTCTCCGGACATGGCTTTTTTAAAGTAGTCCATACCGCTGATATCGGCAGTGCTGCCGTCGGTAAAAGCGGCCTGTCCATCCTTGCCGGCGATGCCCATGCTTTTAAAGCCGTGCAATTTAACCTGGTCCCCCAATAAGGCCAGTTTATCTTTAACCGCTATTCCCATATCTTTTATGGTTTCTGTCGAAGCTGCGACTTCCATCGATTTTAAATCTTTCAGCATGCGTTCTTCAACAACTTTTGCCGCTTCTTCCGCAATTTTCAGCAATACCTCGCTCACATTCGCTGTTAAGGCATTTGACGAGGTTATATAATTAACCGCGCCCAGTCCTAAACAAGCGACTGCCAGCAATAATCCAACAGAAATTATAAGTTTTGTTTTAATACTTTTCACGTCTCATCCCTCCGTTTCCGTATTTGTCCCATTTTTGTTGCAGCTATAAAAGCATTATTGTTGCTAATAAATTTACCCCGTTTTTTGTCAACCAACCCGAAAATTTCAAAAAATAGAAAGAGTAAAAGCCGGATAATAATGATTAAACCCGGCTTCATCCTATTTCTCCCTATTGGCCCTTTACATTTTTTAATTTTACGTAAACTCCCTCTGAACTTCATTTTTATAATTTTTTCCAATTTATGGAGGTAATAAGACGTATTACGAGATAATGAGATTTTTATACAAGGGATGATTATTATATAAAATTATCACTGCCCGTCTTAAGCTTTCGGCCCTATTCTGAATTCCCTCAGCATGTATTCAAACCTTGTGCCGTGGCCTTCAGCCGCTTCCAGGAAGTATTGCCGTCTTATAACAAAGGAGCCGCCATCCTCGCTGTCCACAATGATGTATTTCTCGATCACGTCGTTCCAATTTTGGCCGCTCTTTCCGGAAATCAGAATGCCTTCTACAGGTTCTTTGACTTTTTCAGCCCTGTTTACCATCTTATATTTGGCTCTGAGCCGCGCTAGGTATCTGATATTCAGGTTGTTCCTGTTCAGCACATATACCGTCTGCAAGGCTTTTTTCATCAGCCGGGGAAATGATTCGGACCGCAGGCCGTTAAAATTCCCAAGCATCCATTATCAGCAGCTTGGGCTTGATTTATAGTCAGTATTCATTTATATTAGAATAGACTATACGAATTTGGAAGGGAAAATGCTCAGCACATGTATAAAAGCTGGAAAAAGAACCTCATCCTTTTTCTGGCCAGTCAGACCATATCCTTATTTGGGTCGTCGCTGGTCCAGTATGCCATCACCTGGTATATAACGCTAAAAACCCAATCGGGGTCGATGATGACCATATCGATTATTTGCGGTTTTCTGCCCACATTTTTTCTTTCCCCCTTTGCCGGGGTATGGGCCGACCGATATAACCGAAAGATGCTCATAGCCCTGTCGGATTCCATGATTGCGGCAGCCACCCTTATCATGGCCCTGCTGTTCCTTTCAGGATACAACGCTCTATGGCTGCTTTTTGCCATGTCCACCATACGCGCCCTCGGGGCGGGTATCCAGACGCCGACGGTAGGAGCCTTTCTTCCGCAGCTTGTGCCTGAGGATAAGCTTGTCAGGGTAAACGCGGCAAACGGAAGCATCCAAGCGGTGGTAATGCTGTTGTCCCCCATGCTCAGCGGCGCACTGATGACGGTGGCAACCATCGAAACAATATTTTTTATAGATGTGATTACAGCAGCCGTAGCCGTTTCCATCCTTCTCATATTTTTGCGGGTGCCTGCTCATGCAAAAGCCTTAGAAAAGCAGACAATCAGCTATTTCAGCGATATGAGCAAAGGATTTGCTTATATAAGGAACCATGAGTACGTTAAAAAATTCTTCTTGTTTTGCACCTTTTTCTTCCTGTCAGTGACACCTGCCGCATTTTTAACGCCCCTTCAGGTGGCTCGCAGCTTTGGAGGGGAGGTTTGGCGTCTCACCGCCATTGAAGTCGCATTCTCTCTTGGTATGATAATGGGCGGCATAATCATAGCTTACTGGGGTGGCTTCAAAAACAGGGTTCATACAATGGCGTTGTCAACCTTTGTCACCGGAGCCTGTACCTTTGCTTTAGGAGCCGTTCCTTTTTTTGGGGTATATTTATTTTTCATCTGGCTAAATGGAATCGCCATGCCGGTCTTTAATACGCCGTCTACAGTTTTGCTACAGGAAAAAGTAGAGGCGGATTTTCTGGGCAGGGTATTCGGGGTCTTAGGAATGATATCAAGCTCTATGATGCCCTTGGGAATGCTCGTGTTCGGTCCGATATCTGATTTCTTAAAAATAGAATGGCTGTTGCTGGGAACAGGCTTGCTTATTTTTATCCAGGGCTTTTTCCTGTTAGGCAGCAAAGCGCTGGTTGAGGCCGGAGAACCGGCCTCGAAACATGAACCGTAGTTTTTGACTTGGATAATTAAAGGGCTTGTTTTGGCTTGTTTTATCACAGGCTGCCTTTCAATCCGATGCTCTCTGCCACCTTCTGCATGCCTTTGATGGTTTCCTCAATCACTTTATCCAATTCCAGCCCCAACATTCGTGCTCCTTCTTCGATAATCTCCCTGTTGACCCCTGCCGCAAAGCTTTTCTGTTTCCACTTCTTCTTGACCGACTTTACTTCCATATCCAATATGCTTTTGCTTGGGCGCATAAGGGCGGTAGCCGTAATCAACCCCGTCAACTCATCAGTCGCATATAACACTTTTTCCATCCTCTCCACCGGCTCCACATCAGAACAAATCTTCCAGCCATGGCTTTCTATCGCCCGGATATAGTCTTCAGGCCAGTTCTTCTCCTCTAATATCTCTCTTACCTTTTTGCAATGCTCCTCCGGATACCGTTCATAATCAAGGTCATGCACCAGCCCGATGATTCCCCACTTTTCTTTATCGCTTTCTCCAAATAGTTCCGCGAAGTGCAGCATAACGGATTCAACAGCCAATGCATGCCGTATCAGGCTTTCACTTTCGTTATACTCTTTTAGGAGCTCATAGGCCTCTGCCCTGGTTGGAACAACTCTCTCCATAGTAAAAACCCTTCTTTCGTTTATTAGTATAGTCATGATTTATCCTATGCTTTAGATTTTAGACGCCGCCGTAAAGGATGTCAAGCTTCCTTGACCCGCAGCAAAACCATCATAGGGTTGCAAGGCTAAAACAACCTTGTCAGTATGCTGTCTTCCCGTATAATGTCCGCGATGCTGTACAAAGGAATGGGAAAGCTCGGGAAGCCATATGGACGTGGGGCGATTTCATACTGCTGAAAATAGATAACCAGGCATAAATCTGCAACATAATAATCCTGGTCAGGCCTTATGCCCTTGTATTCGCCTATAAGCTCAATGCCCCTTTCTTTGATTTGATCTCCCACCATGTCGGACAGTATTTTCACATAGTCGCTCCCCGGTTTGAACAAGTCCTTAAGTCCGTAGTCTTTTCCGGTTTTGATATCAAAGGTGGCAGATTTCTGCTTGTATTCGGTATTCGCACCGACGGAATCGTTAGAGCCGATCATCAGCAAACTCAATATATCTCTCTGGTTATTTTTGATATCATAAGCTGTTGAGATGGGAGCTGCGGCATTTCCATGCTGAAGCAGCTTTACGAGCTGAAACAGCAATGAATATATGGATTGGTTAATCTTTTGCTGCACCCTTGTGTTTTGCATACCATAAACAGCGGGATAATCCACATTCCAGAGGGGTTTGGTTCTAATACTCCTGTTAGCTATAGGCACCGGCGGCGGAACTAATTTAAATGCCATATAAATGTCCTCCTCTCGCTATGCAAATTGTTTGATACTATTACAATATGCTTAAGCAGCAAAAAGGGTCACCCGATTTTCTTGCCCGGGGCTTAAAAAGCCCGGCAGATTAAAACCTTAACGGCCAAATCAGGCCTATAAACGGCAATAATTAGTCCAAGCCGCCGAAATTTTCTCCGGTTACATGAGCTTGATTTAAAGGCGGTTGGCATGTATAATTGTTACTATATTGCCGGATAAAACACAGCCACAGCAAATCCGGCAGTAAATTTATATGGAAGGAATAAAAATATGTCAACCCAGATAATCATAGTCTTGGCTACCCTATCGGCCTTCGCTGTTTTAGGGTTTATGCTGAACAGGTCTATTAACCAGTTTGAGGCAAAAAAAGCGGCTCAAAAGAAGAAAAAAGGCGGAAAAAGATAAAAAGTGGCCGTCGGCCACTTTTATCTTTTCAGGATTGTGTCCTTTCAGAATTGCGGCAACGGTCAAAGGCTTATGTCGCTTTTCCGCCGCATTCCAATTTGAGGTTGCGGGCATTTTCAATTCCATGGGCATCGTCATGGCTGCCAAGGTTTTTGAAGGCTACCGACAGCATGAGCTTTATTCTGTTCAACTGGTTTACCTCGCTTGCGCCCGGGTCATAATCCACTGCGATGATGTTTGCGTCAGGATATCTGCGCTTTAATTCCTTTATCATGCCTTTGCCGGTCACATGGTTGGGTAGGCAGGCAAAAGGCTGCATGCAGACTATGTTTTTGACCCCGCTGTGTATGAGTTCAATCATCTCGGCTGTAAGGAACCAGCCCTCACCTGTCTGGTTGCCAAGGGACAGTATCTTGGAAGCGTTATCAGCAAGCTCATATATGCTGTGGGGTGCCTCAAACCTTTTACTGTGTTCCAGCGCCTTTTTCATTTCCTTCCTGTAATGCTCGACGCCGGCTATGACACCCCGCCTGGCCAGCATGCCTTCCAAACTGCCCGCAAGGTACTTGTATCTATATATCCCATCGTATGCGCAATAAAGGAAAAAATCCGTCAAGTCGGGTACGACGGCTTCCGCCCCCTCTTTCTCCACTATATCAACTATGCCGTTGTTGGCTGTAGGATGAAACTTTACAAGTATTTCCCCAACCAACCCCACCCTGGGTTTTTTGACGTTGTTTATTTCTATGCTGTCAAAATCCTCCACTATTTTATGAACATACTCCTTAAATACTCTTAAATTGCCGCTTCTCACCGACTCCTTGCACTTTTCCGTCCATGACTCGTAAAGAAGATTTGCCGAACCTTTAATTTTTTCATAAGGCCTTACCCTATACAATACCCTCATGAGCAGGTCCCCGTATAAAAGGGCTATAATAATCCTGTTCAGAAGCGGCAAAGTTATTTTAAATCCCGGATTTCTCTCCAAGCCCACGGCATTGAAAGATATTACGGGAATGTGTGAAAAACCCGCATCCCTTAATGCCTTTCTTATAAACCCTATATAGTTGGTGGCACGACAGCCCCCTCCCGTCTGGGAAATTATGACGGAGGTGTTGTTTAAATCGTACCGTCCGGACTTAAGCGCTTCTATCAACTGGCCGGTCACAATTATGGAGGGATAGCAGGCGTCGTTGTTTACATATTTTAAGCCCTCGTCCACAGCCTGCTTATCCACCGAAGGCAAAACTTCTATATTGTATCCCGAAGCATTAAAGGCTTCTTCAAGAAACTGGAAATGTATAGGGGACATCTGGGGTGCAAGAATTGTGTGCCTGGCTTTCATCTCTTTGGTAAACAGTATCCTGCCGGGCATGGAATACAGTTTTTTGGGCACAAAGCCATTCTTGTCCCTTTCCTCCATGGCTGCGCACAAAGAACGTATACGTATCCTCGCCGCCCCAAGGTTGTTGCCCTCATCAATTTTCAAAGCCATATAAATCTTTCCATAGCTGTTCAGTATCTCCTGCGCCTGGTCTGTCGTTACGGCGTCAAGGCCACAACCGAAGGAATTCAGTTGTATGAGCTCAAGGTTTTTTTGAGTCTTTACGAAGCTTGCTGCTGCATAAAGCCTTGAATGGTAAACCCACTGGTCCACCACCCGCAGCGGCCTTTCCACCTGGCCAAGGTGGGCGACAGAATCCTCCGTAAGTACCGCCATCCCAAATCCTGTAATTATATTGGGTATTCCATGGTTGATCTCAGGGTCAATGTGGTACGGGCGCCCAGCCAAAACGATTCCTTTTCTCCCGGTTTCTTTGAGGTACTTTAAAACCTCCTCTCCCTTCTTCCTGATATCTTCCTTTGCCTTTTCTTCTTCACGCCATGCCTTTTCTACAGCTTTTTCTATTTCCCTTTTGCTGATGTTGAAATCTGCCAGCTCCTCATAAAGCCTTTCTATAAGCCTTTTTTTGTCGTCGTAAGGGAGGAAGGGGTTCATAAACCTTATGCCCTTTTCCCTGAGCACGTCCATATTGTTTTTTATCACCTCTGAATAAGAGGTAACTATAGGGCAGTTATAGTGGTTGTTCGCCTCCTGCTGTTCTTTTTTTTCGTAAGGGAGGCAGGGATAAAAAATAAATTTTATTCCTCGGTTTACCAGGCTCATTATATGCCCGTGAGCCAACTTTGCCGGGTAGCATACGGACTCTGAGGGCATAGTCTCAATTCCAAGCTCATAAATTTTTTTCGAGGACCGTGGAGACAATTCAACCCTGAACTTCAGCTCTGTAAAAAAGGTAAACCAGAAAGGATAGTTTTCATAAATATTGAGAACTCTGGGAATCCCCACGGTACCCCTTACCGCCTCATCCCTGCTCAAAGGGGTATAGCCGAATATCCTCTTGTACTTATAATCGTAAAGGTCAGGTATGTTTTCATCCTTCTTTTCCATACCTGCCCCTTTTTCACACCTGTTTCCTGATATGAATTCCCTTCCGTCAGGAAACCTGTTTATCGTAAGAAGACAATTATTCCCGCACAGGCCGCATCTGCGCATGCTTATATCGGAGCTGAAGCCGTCCAGTTCATCCGGCTTCAGGAGTGTGCTTTCATGCCCTTCACTGCACCTCTCTTTTGCAATGAGAGCAGCGCCATAGGCTCCCATCAAACCGGCTATATCAGGCCTTACAGCCTCCCTTCCTGATATGAGCTCAAAGCTTCTCAGAACGGCGTCATTATAGAAGGTGCCACCCTGCACAATTATTTTTTCCCCTAAATCTTTAGGATCTCTTATCTTAATCACCTTTAAAAGGGCATTTTTAATCACTGAATAAGACAAGCCCGCAGAAATGTCACCGACTGAAGCCCCTTCCTTCTGGGCCTGCTTCACCCTGGAATTCATAAATACGGTGCACCTTGAACCAAGGTCTACAGGGTTTTGAGCCATCAACGCTTCTCTGGCAAACTCTTCCACGCTCATGCCCAGAGAATGGGCAAATGTTTCAATGAAGGAGCCGCAGCCTGAAGAGCAGGCTTCATTGAGCATTATGCTGTCTATGACCCCGTTTTTCACCCTCAGGCATTTCATATCCTGCCCGCCTATATCAAGGATGAACTCCACTCCCGGAAGAAAGCTCTCCGCAGCCTTATAGTGGGCTATGGTTTCTATTTCACTGGTGTCCACACATAAAGCCGACTTGATCAGGGCCTCACCATAACCTGTCACGGCAGAATTGGCTATGAAAGCCCCAGGCGGCATAATTCCGTATAATTCCTTCAAAATTTTTACGGTAGAACCCAGAGGGCTTCCGCCGTTGCTTCCGTAGTAAGAGTACATCAAAGCCCCATCTTCATCTATCAGCACGGCTTTGGTTGTGGTGGACCCTGCATCGATTCCCAGAAAGCATCTGCCTTTGAAGCTTGCAAGGTCTCTTCTTTTGACAGAGCTTTTATTATGTCGTCTGCGAAATTCATTCAGTTCATCTTCATTTAGAAACAGCGGCCTAAGCCGCTCAACTTCGTAGGCTGAGGCTTCATCCAAAAGGCGGAGCCTGTTTTTCAACTCTTCAAAAGATATGATCTTTTCAGCCTTGGATGACAGAGCCGCGCCAACAGCGACAAACAGATGGGACTTTTCAGGCAAAATCGCCTGGCTGTCGCTAAGGCCCAATGTTTCAATAAACCGTTTTCTAAGCTCGGACAGGTAATACAAAGGCCCTCCGAGAAAAGCCACGTTGCCCCTTATGGGCTTGCCGCAGGCCAGCCCGCTGATGGTCTGGTTGACCACCGATTGAAATATCGATGCGGCTATATCCTCCCGCGCCGCACCCTCATTTAAAAGCGGCTGTACGTCCGTCTTGGCAAAAACGCCGCAGCGTGACGCGATGGGATAAATCACTTTATAGTGTTTCGCCAGCTCATTGAGACCTGCCGCATCAGTCTGCAGAAGGGAAGCCATCTGGTCTATAAACGCCCCCGTGCCTCCGGCGCAGGTGCCGTTCATCCTCTGGTCTACGCCGTTTTTTAAATAAGTAATCTTTGCATCTTCTCCGCCCAGCTCAATCACCACGTCAGCATGAGGTATCCACTTTTCAATGGCGTTAGTGCTTGCAATCACTTCCTGGATAAAAGGAAGCTTCAGCCATTGAGACACGGAAATGCCGGCCGAGCCGGTTACCATTACCGTTATATCCTCATCCATGAAGTTTTCGTAAGCCTCGCTGATAAGCTCGGATATAGTTTTCCTGATGTCTGAAAAATGCCGCTGGTATCTGCTGTAAAGCAGCCTGTCATCCTTATCAAGAACAACCAGCTTCACCGTAGTTGAGCCAACGTCCAATCCTAAATGCAAAGGTTCCTTCATAATAAATATAGCCGGGTTGGCTGGCTATACCTCTTAACCCCCCTTAAAAGTATCACTTAACCTAAAGAGATATATAGGTGCCCAACCCCATTATTTCTTAACACCAAAGCCGGACACCTATAAACCCTATTATTTATTTCCTGTCAATAGGGTAATACCCATTTGACAATATTATAATACAAAAAAATCTAAAAACCAAATATGCTTTAGCAATAAGGCACACTTTGCAATTTTGAAAAAATCTTCCAAAATCCAACATGCACCCTTACAATATAAAGGTTTTATAACGACCAACCTTCCAGACTTCTAAAATAAGCTAAACTTGCTGAAAGGATAAAATCTCAAGAGGGCTTTCCCCTTAACCCGCTTCAGATCTATCAGCCCTATGCTCCTGCTGTCCTTGCTGGCGCCCGGCAACCTGTTGTCGCCCAGCACATATACATATCCTTTAGGGACTTTTACGCTGCTGTATTCTGGATTTACCGGACTTGTGCTGGTGCCGTTTATATAGTCTTCATCAAGGACCTCGCCGTTGAGATAGACCTTTCCGTCTTTTATCTCCACCGTGTCGTTTTCAACGCCTATGACCCTCTTTATTATATAATCCTTACCCTCACCCAGGTACTCAGGCACGTAAATGGTGACAATATCACCATGGTGCAGGCTGCCAAACCTGGTGGTGATCTTCTCTACAATAAGCTGATCGCCATGATGCAATGTGGGTTCCATTGAAACCCCGTACACTATGGTCCTTTGTCCAACAAAAGTGACAATGAGGATACCTATCACTAATGCAATTGCTATGTGCACTGCCCAGTCCAGTGCCTCCTTGACAACAGGATTCCTAGACGTATGAATCCCTCCTTTATCCCTCCGTCGTCCTTATATGAAGCTCCTTTAACTGCTTGGGTTCAACATAATCAGGAGCATTTGTCATGGGGTCGGAAGCATTCTGCACCTTTGGAAATGCGATAACATCCCTGATGCTGTTCCTTCCCGCCATGAGCATCACCAGCCTGTCAAGGCCGTAAGCTATCCCTCCGTGAGGAGGCGTACCGTATTTGAAAGCCTCCAACAGGAAGCCGAATTTTTCCCAGGCCTCCTCTTCCGTAAAGCCAAGCCGCCTGAACATCCTGGCCTGCAGGTCCTGGCTGTGTATCCTTATGCTTCCTCCGCCTATTTCAACCCCATTGAGCACTATGTCGTAAGCCTTTGACCTTACCCTGCCCGGATCCGTTTCAAGGTATTCTATGTCCTCATCCATAGGCGAGGTGAAAGGATGATGCTTGGCTACCCAGCGTTTTTCCTCCTCATCATATTCCAACAGGGGAAACTCCGTAACCCAGAGGAACTTGTACTCATTTTTATTCAGCAGGCCAAGCCTTTTTGCCAGTTCCAGCCTTAACTGGCCCAGGGCGTCGTACACGATTTCATTTTTATCGGCAACAAAGCATATCAAATCCCCCGGCTCTGCCTTCACCCTCTCCAGGATAGCCTTAATCTCGTCATCGCTGAAGAACTTGGTAATAGCCGATTTCAATTCATTTTGCTCCACAACGATCCATGCCATTCCCTTTGCTTTATATGTCTTGACGAACTCCACCAGGCCGTCTATTTCTCTTCTGCTGAATTTTGCACCGCAGCCCTTTGCATTGATAGCTCTTACGCTTCCACCCTTTTTAACCGCATCGGAGAAAACCTTGAAGCCGCAGTTTTCCACCAGATCGGATATATTTACAAGCTCAAGGCCGAACCTTATGTCAGGCTTGTCTGTTCCAAACCTGTCCATGGCCTCCCGGTAAGGCATCCTCAAAAAAGGAGTCTCAAGCTCGATTCCGAGGGCTTCCTTAAAGGCTTTCTTTATAAATCCTTCATTTACCGTCAGAACATCCTCAACATCAACAAAAGACATTTCAACATCTATCTGGGTGAATTCAGGCTGCCTGTCAGCCCTTAAGTCCTCATCCCTAAAGCACTTAACTATCTGGAAATATCTATCAAACCCTGCCACCATAAGAAGCTGCTTAAAAAGCTGGGGCGACTGGGGTAAAGCATAAAACTTGCCGGGATGCACCCTGCTGGGCACAAGATAGTCCCTTGCTCCTTCAGGCGTGCTTTTGGTAAGCATCGGGGTTTCAATTTCAAGAAAGCCGTTTTCATCAAAATAATCCCGCGCGATTTTTGCAACCCTGTGCCTCAGCATCAGGTTTCTCTGCATATCGGGCCTTCTCAAATCTATATATCTGTATTTCAGCCTTATAGCTTCATTCACTTCGGAATCCTCTTCAATATAAACCGGAGGTGTTTCCGCCTTGTTAAGGATTCTCAGTTCCCGGGCCATAATCTCTATTTCGCCTGTTTTAATTTTAGGGTTCACCGTTTCAGGGGTCCTTTTTACCACATCGCCTATGACCGCAAGGACATATTCATTCCTAATGGCTTCAGCTTTCTTAAACATTTCCTTATCAATTTGACTGTTGAACACTACCTGGATTATTCCGCTCCTGTCCCTAAGGTCTACAAATATCACACCTCCCAGGTCTCTCCTATTGTGTACCCAACCCATGAGGGTGACTTTCTCTCCCACGTTCTCCAGACCAAGCTCTGCACATCTATGCGTCCTTTTCAAGCCACAAATTGATTCTCCCATTGACTCTCCTCCATACCTCTTATATTTAAATGAAGTTTATTATTTCTTCAGGCGGTCCGGAATGGAATCAAGGCTTACATCCTTTTGCTCGCCTGTCCTCATATTCTTAAGGACCGCTTTATTATTTTCAACCTCTTCATCACCAAGCACTACCGTATAAATCGCACCCAACTTGTCTGCATACTTCATCTGGGCTTTCAGGCTCCTGTTCATCAAATCCTTTTCAGCATTTATTCCATGGCTCCTAAGCTTGTATACCAGTCTTTCTGCGTACCTGTCCGCCTCACTGCCTATAGTGGCGAGAAAAATATCAACTCTGTCGGGTTCAGGAATTTTAATACCCTGGCTTTCAATTTCCAGCAAAAGCCTTTCTATTCCCATAGCAAAGCCGACTCCGGGAACGGAGGGACCGCCGCACATCTCTACCAGCCCGTCATACCTTCCTCCGCCGCAAATGGTTCCCTGGGTACCCACATTATTGGAGACAAACTCAAAAACCGTCCTTGTATAGTAATCCAATCCGCGCACGATATTTTTGTCCACATTGTATTTTATCCCCAGATTTTCAAGCCTGTCCTTAAGACCTTCGAAGTGCCGGCTGCATTGGCCGCATAGGTTGTCTAACAGTGCAGGCGCATCTTTGGTAATTTTTTTGCATTTTTCCTCTTTGCAGTCGATTATCCTCAAAGGATTCCTGTCAAACCTGGCCCTGCAGTTGCTGCAAAGCTGTCCAAGCAATGGTCTTATGTATTCTTTGAGCTTTTCATTGTATGCGGTCCTGCATTCAGGACAGCCGATACTGTTTATATTTAACTGGATATCCTTTAATCCAAGCTTTTCAAAAAGCATAACCAGTATGCTTATAATCTCCACGTCGATGGAAGGTCCCGGCGAGCCAAAGGCTTCAACTCCAAACTGGTGGAACTCTCTGTATCTGCCTTTCTGGACGTTTTCATACCTGTAAGCGCTTATGTTGTAATAAAGCTTTACAGGCTGGGGCAGCGAAAACATGCCGTGCTCTATATAGCTTCTTACAACACCTGCCGTGCCCTCAGGCCTCAGCGTAATGCTCCTGCCGGCCTTATCAAGGAAAGTATACATCTCCTTTTGCACTATATCCGTCGTATCCCCTACGCCTCTCTGAAACAGCTCGGTATGCTCGAATACCGGAATGCGTATTTCTTTATAGCCATAGCTCTTGCATATGTCCGCTATCAAACTTTCAATATACTGCCATTTATACACTTCCGAAGGAAGTATATCCCTTGTCCCCTTTGGTGCTTTTGTCAGCATAGCAAACCTCCATCGTGTTCTTGTTATTATTCTAACCTATTTTTTTATCTTATCCATCACTCATACAACAAAATGCCGCACATTTCGCTGTTCGCCGCTAACCGTTAAAAAATCCTCCCGCCCGACACATGTCAGGGACGAGAGGATTAAATTCCCGCGGTACCACCCTACTAGGCATTACGCCCTCTTTAAGCTGTTTTAACGCAGAACATGCGGGTTAACCTACTAACATGCCTCAAAACCCTACTAAGCCGGCTACCGTCCCATGCTTTCAGCCAACCAACTCCGGAGTGTTCTTTCACCAATCTTTTCCTGAAAGCACTTCCAGTCGCGGTGCCTTCTCCCTGAAGGAAGTATTGGCTACTTTTCCCCTTCATAGTTTTTAATGCGATGTATACCATATTTATTATTTAATTTTAATTACGTAAAACAGCATTGTCAATAGGTTAATTACTAACTTTGCCTTTTCAGCCGCTTTACCGCAAGCACCACCGGGATTGTGACAACAGCGGCTATGACAGCCTCAGGAATACCGTTTGTCAGTGCAACACCGTATATAACTTTCGCAGCCATGCCGGCGCTTATTCCATTCACTTCCGCGTAACGGGCGGCATACAAAAGATAAATCATCGTCAAAACCCCGAAAGTATTGGTCAGCGAGCCTATAACAGCCCCAATCCCTATCTTTAAAGGCTCATGTTTCGCGACGACCAGCTTGTAGCAGTAGTAGGAAACAATTCCAATGAGTATCCTGGGAACAACAGAAACAAGGGGATTTAAAAAGGCAAATGAAAGCACGTTGGGAGCCATCAGATTCTGCAAAATGCTAAAGGCTCCAAAAATCAACCCTATCATTGCACCCACAAGGGGACCCTCAAGGATAGCCCCGATGATCACCGGGATATGCATGATAGTCGCCCTGGCTATAGGAAGTTGTACAAAGCCATAGCCTGTAAGGCCAAGGACAACCGACACGGCAGACAGCATGCCGATAACGGTGATCTGCCTGATTCCAAGCTTGCCGGACCTGGTAAAAGTTTTTTCCATAGTACCTACCTCCGTTCTTATTCCTTCTAGGATATAAGTCGGAACAATTTCCTGTAAACCCTTTTGATAGTTCAGTTTCACAAGAATACCGACTATATTTTGTTATTATACCACATGCTGCAGGACATTGCCAGAGCTTTTACAAAATTTTAATGTTTGAAATTGCGTAGGATTTACAATACAAAATGTTACATTTTTAAAAAAGCGATGCGGAAAGTCGGTCCATAGTGTATGTTTAAGTTACCACACGACAACACATGGAAGTATGACAACTTTCCTATGTGCCCTTGAGGCTTGGATTTTCATCTAAAGAAGCTCTCAAAAATTACTTTTCCGGTGCGTAAACATACGTAACATATGTTTGACAAACATACATGAGTTGCTTAATATCTCAGATATTTATTTGTCACATTATTATTTAGTATCCTCATAATTACCTCTTCCGGTAAGCAAGTTTAATATTATAAAAATTAGATTGATTATCTGCTGCCAAAACTGATATAATTTGAGTCGAAACAATGACATTTCTGGTGTTTTTTGTCGTTTGATGTAATTTATTTATATTATATGAAAAATATTGAGGAGGTAATAATCATGAAATGTCAGCGTTATTTGGTGTTTTTTATGATTTTTTTATTTTTCTTTACTAGTTCTTTTTCAATAGTTTTAGCAGAAAACGGATCAACTATTAAGTTTTCTGACGTAAAAGACACAGATTGGTTTTATGAATATGTTCAAAAGATCTCATCTACAGGTTTAGTAAAAGGAGCAGGAAAAGACGACGTATTTGCCCCATATCAAAAGTTGACAGTTGCAGAAATGCTTACTGTTATATTAAGAGCATTAAATGAAAATACCGAAAATTTACCAAGTGATGCTAATTGGTATGATGGTGTTATTAGAAAATCAAAAGAATTGGGACTAGTGCTGGAAGGCGAATTCACTAAATATGATATACCGATAAAGAGAGGAGAAATGTCAAGAATTATAATAAGGGCGCTTAATAAATTAGGTAATGAAGATTTTCCAAAGGATATAGAGACATATAAAGGTTTAATTAACGATTATGAAAGTATTCCTGACGACATAAAACAATATGTATTAAAATGCTTTTATTTAGGGATATTAACCGGGATAGACAGCAAGGGAACTTTCAATCACAATGGAGAAGTTACGCGAGCAGAAATGTCAGCAATTATTGTTAGGACGTTATACCCAGAATACAGAGCATCAGTTGTAAAGCAAGATGATGCCGTGTTAGAAGAAAATGATACTATGTTAGAAGAAAATGATGCTACCGTGCTGGAAGACGGTGACTACTATATGCAGATATATGACAAGTACATTTATCCTGCTAAAACAGGGTTCCATTGGTTAGAGCTTCATGACGAAAAACCTGATATGCCATTTACTGTAAAACTATATATAGTAGATGAAAAAAATGGTCCTTCGTACGTAATTAAGTACGGTGACGAATATATAGGGCTGAATGGAAACAATGAGGGAGCCCAACTTCGTTCAATAGGCAGTAGTGCCGCATACCTATGGCGTATCGATAAGTTCGCCGATTTCTGTACTATTCGTAAATTTAATGAGCAAAATTTGGTCGTTATCGGTTCAGACCAAATGAACGTTGGCGGCACTGGACCAAAGGTAATTGTTTGGTCTCACACGGACATCCCCGATAACGCAAAAATAAAATTCGTCAAAGCAAATTAGGAGAATTTGCCGCGGGGGGGGGTATGTTTCCATCTCACGCGGCATAAAAATAACCTACTGCCGGTTCGAGCATGATGTCCAAATATAAATAGTCAGGCATATGGTGGAACATAAACCGTCATGCCAATAGGACCTCCCATTTGATACTAAAAAAGTGGTCAAATGGGAGGTTTTTGATTTAAGAAAATTGATCACAATAAAAGTATTTTATTCCATTTATTTTGTGAATAAAAGTATTATATAATATAAAATAAAGGCAAGACAATAATTTCACCTATCATTCGTCGGAGGGGGTACGGAGCAATATGGATATGCTCGGGTTTATTACCAACATTGGTGTTATACAGGCACTCTGCCTGATTATAGGTCTTATACTTGTCATAATTGAAATGTTCTTTCCCGGCTTTGGTGCCCCTGGGATCACAGGTCTTATATTGCTTGTTGTCGGTGTGCTTCTCACGGCAAAGAGCCTCTTGGAAGCCCTGATACTTGTTATCGTCATCCTGGCTGTTCTGGGCGTGGCCCTCGCATTGGTTTTTCGTTCTGCCAGCAAAGGGCGCCTTTCAAGAATTTTGGTGCTGTCCGATTCTTTAAAAAAGGAACTCGGATATTCAGGCACCGAAGACCTGGAATCCTTTCTAAACAAGGAAGGCGTGACAATCACAGTGCTCCGCCCTTCAGGCATTGCCGATTTTAACGGCGTCAAGCTGGATGTGGTGTCAGAAAGCAGCTTTATCCCAAAAGACGCAAGAGTCAAAGTGATTGAAGTTTCAGGCCCACGTGTTGTGGTGAGGGAAATAAAGTGAAGCCTGATCAAATAATAAGCAGATGAAAGGAGTTTGTCCCATGGAAATTTTTGCTGTTTTTATCATCATTGTTTTAATATTCGTCTTTTTATCAATTTTCCTGAGTTTTGTTCCCATTGGTTTGTGGATTTCCGCCTTCGCAGCCGGGGTCAGGGTGGGTATTTTCACCCTCATCGGTATGAGGCTCAGAAGGGTTGTCCCTGCAAAGGTTGTAAACCCTTTGATCAAAGCCGTAAAAGCAGGCTTGGATCTGTCCATAAACAAGCTTGAGGCCCACTACCTCGCAGGAGGAAATGTCGACAGGGTGGTAAATGCTCTCATAGCCGCCCAGAGAGCAAATATACCCCTGGAGTTTGAAAGGGCGGCTGCCATTGACCTGGCAGGCAGGGACGTTCTTGAAGCCGTTCAAATGAGCGTCAACCCAAGGGTTATTGAAACGCCTATAATTGCTGCCATTGCCAAAGACGGTATAGAACTGAAGGCAAAAGCGAGAGTCACAGTCCGTGCAAATATAGATCGCCTGGTCGGCGGTGCAGGCGAGCAGACGATTATCGCCCGCGTTGGCGAAGGCGTAGTAACAACCGTGGGTTCCGCCAATTCCCACAAGGAAGTGCTTGAGAATCCTGACTCCATTTCAAGAACCGTTCTGGAAAAAGGCCTTGATGCCGGTACCGCCTTCGAGATTCTGTCCATCGATATAGCCGATGTGGATGTGGGAAGAAACATAGGGGCCCAGCTCCAGACAGACCAGGCAGAAGCCGACAAACGCATCGCTCAGGCCAGAGCTGAGGAGAGAAGAGCTATGGCTGTTGCAAGAGAACAGGAAATGAAGGCTTTTGTCCAGGAAATGAGGGCGAAAGTTGTAGAAGCTGAGGCTGAAGTTCCAAGAGCTTTGGCTGCAGCGCTGCGTGAGGGAAAAATCGGGGTTATGGACTACTACACCATGCAGAACATCATATCCGACACCCAGATGAGGAATTCCATTTCCGCCATGGGCAAGCCGGATAACCCTGCCGAAAAGAAATAGAAGGAGATGTTGAAGCCTTGGCTACCAGAAGATATCGCCGCCTAGCCGGCATCCCGACAATAATAGAACAAACAATACAACAAATAAATAATAGACATCTGGTCGACAGTATTTCGGCTTCTGTTTCCTTTGGCCAGGCAGAAGACGATCAAACTGCAGATGCTGAAGATACTGAATACGCTGAAAAGGCTGAGCCTTCCGATACCGACGCCGCGTCCCTTCCTTCTGCTCCCCCGCCGTCCTGCGAAGAGCCAAACAGCACCAACGACCTTTTTAGCCTAGGAAGGGACAGCCTTGTAAAAGGCATAATTTATTCCGAAATATTCGGCAAGCCACGGGCTTTAAGAAGGGGTATTCGGTAAGGATTGTTTTTTATAAAAAAGGGATCTCAAGGAAAACCGACGCTTTCTTCGCAAATGTGCGGCTGGTTTTTCGGCATTTTAAACAGGTAAATCATAACCGCCGGCTAAGCCGGCGGTTTTTGTTCCTCACTCCTTTGTCGTTCGGAACCAATACTGAAGCAACAAAAAAACGGCAGCCTTGATATAAAAAGGACTGCCGCTTGTGTTGTCGTAGCGTATAACGGGCAAAGGGCGGCTACAACACCGTCCTTTACATATATTCAGCTCGGGAAATCCTTGCATTATTTAGATTTATAGCCGTGGGCCTGCTCCAGCACCATGTCCTTAACCTTCATCAGCCTCGTAAGGTTTCCCCTCTCATTCTCATCCAGTTTCATTGTGATGTATTTTATAGTTTCCGTCAGTTGGGGTATGAGCACATGCTCAAGGGCATTTACTCTTCTTCTGGTCTTCTCGATTTCCTCAGCAAGCAGCTGGGCGGACTTTTCCATCTGGGCCAGCTCCAGCATGTACGGTAAAGCCCTGGAAAGCGTGGAAATCGCATTATCAAGTTCAGCAGAGGTAACTGCAAAGCCGTAGGGGTATACATTGCTTTCATCATCGCTTTCAGTCTTAAATTCCAGCACAGGCACTTCCACACTCATGATGTTGTTGGTGGAAACCTCAAGAAAAACCCTCTGTTTTGGGAACATAAGCGATTCCTCCAGAACTTCCGACGACATGACAGCCCTGGCAATCAGAAAATTGGAATAAGCATTCATCAGCATATTTTCTACTTTTTCCCTCAGTTCCTTGTTCTGCCTCACCAGTTCAAGGAACTTCTTCATCAGCTCATCCCTTTTATCCTTTAAAAGCTTATGCCCCCTTTGAGCGACTTTCAGCCTCTTTTTAAGGCGGGTAAGCTCCATCCGGGTAGGATTTACACGCATAATCGCCATTAAGCAGCACCCCTTTTTGTCTATTCAACCTTGCCGAGGTATTTTTCTATATACTCGTCTCTTATACGTTTCAGCTCGGACACCGGCAGTATGGAAAGCAGCCTCCAGCCTATGTTGAGGGTTTTTTCTATAGGCCTGTCTTCATTAAAGCCCTGGGAAACGTACTCACTCTCAAAAGCATCGGCAAATTTGGCATAAAGCTTATCCACATCGGTAAGGGCAGCCTCCCCGAGAATTACCGCCAGCTCTTTCGCTTCCTTTCCCCTCGCGTAAGCCGCAAACAACTGGTTCATAGTATCCGCATGGTCTTCACGGGTTTTGCCCTTGCCTATGCCTTTATCCTTCAGACGGGACAAAGACGGCAATACATCTATAGGAGGCGTTATCCCTTTCCTGTGCAGCTCCCTGCTCAGGATGATCTGCCCTTCCGTAATGTAGCCCGTAAGGTCGGGTATGGGGTGTGTCTTATCGTCCTCAGGCATTGTGAGTATCGGAATCAAAGTTATGCTGCCTTTCTTGTCCCTTTTCCTTCCCGCCCTTTCATACAGCGTGGCCAGGTCGGTGTACATGTAGCCCGGATAGCCTCTCCTTCCGGGAACCTCTTTTCTTGCCGCAGACACTTCCCTCAAAGCTTCTGCATAGTTTGTTATGTCGGTCATGATAACCAGAACGTGCATATCTTTTTCAAAAGCGAGGAATTCAGCGGCTGTGAGCGCCATACGCGGAGTGGCTATGCGCTCTATCGCCGGGTCGTTTGCCAGGTTCATAAACAATACCGCCCTGTCTATGGCGCCCGTCTTCTTGAAATCGCTGATAAAGAAGTCAGCCTCTTCAAAGGTTATTCCTATGGCGGCAAAAACGACTGCAAACCTGCTGTCGGTGCCCAGGACTTTTGCCTGCCTTGCGATCTGCGCCGCAAGCTGCGCGTGGGGTAAGCCTGAACCGGAGAATATCGGCAGCTTTTGTCCCCTTACAAGGGTGTTCAGGCCGTCAATGGCGGAAATCCCCGTCTGGATAAACTCAGAGGGGTAATCCCTTGCCGCCGGATTCATGGGCATTCCGTCTATATTAAGCCTTTTTTCGGGAATTATGTTAGGCCCGCCGTCTATAGGCTTGCCCAGGCCGTCAAACACTCTTCCCAGCATATCCATGGATACAGGAAGCTCTATGCTTCTGCCAAGGAATCTAACCTTGCTCTCCTCCACATTTATCCCTGCCGAACTTTCAAACAGCTGCACCAGGGCGTTATCCTCATCGACTTCGAGAACCTTGCATCTTCTGGTTTCGCCGTTTGGCAGCTCTATTTCACCCAACTCACCGTATTTTACCCCTTCAACATGTTTTACAAGCATCAAAGGACCGGCGACCTCGGATATGGTTTTATACTCCCTGAGCATTCTATACAACCTCCTTTGACACCAAAGCTTCAATCTGTTTGTTCAAATCCTCTTCAATGCTATAAAAGACACTGTCAACCTCTTCTTCAGGCGTATACTTCGCTCTGCCTATCCTTTCCCTCACCGGAAGGTTGAACAAATCCTTGATGCTTGCTCCCGCTTCCAGCGCCTTTTTGCTTTTATAGTAAAATCCCATGATAAGCTTGAGCATCCTGTATTGCTTATTCAGCGAGGTGTAGGTATCCACATCGTGGAAAGCATTCTGATGGAGGTAATCTTCACGGATCGATTTGGCAGCTTCCAGCGTCAGCCTGTCGCTTGCGGAAAGCGCATCTACACCTACAAGCCTGACGATTTCCTCAAGTTCGGCTTCTTCCTGAAGCAACTTCATGGCATCGCTCCTCAGGATGCTCCAGTCCTTGGCTACATTTTCACTAATCCATTCATCCACCCTGTCCTGGTACAGGGAATAGCTGAGCAGCCAGTTTATTGCGGGGAAGTGGCGTCTGTAAGCAAGTGACGCATCCAAACCCCAGAAAACCTTTACTATTCTCAGCGTAGACTGGGTGACAGGCTCGGAAAGATCGCCACCCGGAGGAGACACTGCGCCTATCGCAGTAATGGAGCCTTCCCTGCCGTTTGTGCCCAGGCTTATCACCCTTCCCGCCCTTTCGTAGAACTGGGCAAGCCTTGAACCCAGATATGCGGGATATCCTTCTTCACCGGGCATCTCTTCAAGACGTCCTGACATTTCCCTTAGAGCCTCCGCCCATCGGGAAGTGGAATCCGCCATCAGGGCCACGTTGTAGCCCATATCCCTGAAATACTCGGCTATGGTGATACCGGTATAAATAGAAGCTTCACGGGCTGCAACCGGCATATCCGACGTGTTCGCTATCAGCACCGTCCTCTTCATAAGCGACTCTCCCGTCCTCGGGTCTTTCAACTCGGGGAATTCCATCAGAACATCCGTCATCTCGTTGCCGCGCTCTCCACAGCCTATATATACGACGATTTCCGCATCCGCCCATTTTGCCAGCTGGTGCTGCACAACGGTTTTACCGCTTCCGAAGGGTCCGGGTACCGCCGCAACTCCCCCTTTGGCGATAGGGAATAAGGTATCGATAACCCTCTGCCCGGTAACAAGGGGAGTCTCAGGAGGCAGTTTCTCTTTATAGGGCCTTCCCCTTCGCACCGGCCACTTTTGCATCATCTTGACATCCACAAGCTCACCGGTGTCTTTTCTGACTCTCGCAACCGTATCCTCGACGGTAAACTCACCTTCATATATCTCTTCAATGATACCCTTCAAACCGTAAGGAATCATGATCCTGTGTTCAACAACGACCGTTTCCTGTACCTTGCCTATAATATCCCCAGGGTTCACCCTCACGCCCTTTTCCACCGTAGGCTCAAACTTCCACTTTTTGTTCCTGTCAAGGGCGTTTACCTCTATTCCCCTGGTAATATTGCTGCCCACCATCTTCCGCATATCTTCCAGAGGCCTCTGGATGCCGTCGAATATTTTCTCAATCAACCCTGGTCCCAGCTCCACACTGAGAGGGGCACCGGTGGAAACAACCGGCTCTCCCGGGCCAAGGCCTGCAGTTTCTTCGTAAACCTGTATGGAGGCCCTGTCGCCGTGCATTTCTATTATTTCGCCAATGAGGCGGTGTTCGCTGACGCGCACCACGTCGAACATGTTGGCATCCCTCATCCCTTCAGCAATTACCAAAGGGCCTGAAACCTTAACTATTTTCCCCTGGCTCATATCGCATCCCTTCCTTCACTCACAAATCTAACGCTCCTCAGCCATTCGACCTTCAAAATTATTTCTGCCCGTCATGGCCTTAAAAAATCTGAACAATTTCTTCTGCTAATCCTTAAATAAAATATCTGCTCCGACTGCCCTTTCAACCGACTTTTTTATCCCTTGCATACCTATGCCCAAAGAGCCCTGGTTGCTCGGAATAGGTATGATGGCAGGAAATCTCGAATCCTTATACTTCTCTATGCTTGAAACAATATCCCTGGCAACCTGTTCGGTTATGTAGATCACCGCATACTGTTCCTTTGCCAGTTTATCCACCAGCTCCTCAGCCTCAGAAGGCTGGGTGACCGGGAAAACCGACAATCCAAGAGCTTTAAAGCCAAGGATGCTGTCTTTGTCGCCTATTACTCCAATCTTATACATAAGTTTCCCTCAGCCTTTCCCTGATGATTTCCCCAGGAATGTTGTTTATTTTTCCGACCATGACTATCCTGGCATTCTTAATCTCAGTTTCCTTTGCTATAAGGTATCCGACCAGAGGCTCAATGCCAAAAGCTGTGTACCTGGATTTTTTCACAAAATCAAGGACGTAATCGTCCAAAAGCTTTTCAAGCCTTGTAAAGCTCCCTTTGCTTTTGAAACTTTCGATACCGTCTTCGCAGACATCCCCATAGCGGGTAAATTTCATGGCACTAATAAAGCTGTCAAGGGAATCTTCCAGGTTCTGAAGAAAAACTTTATGGTCTATATTCCCTCCAGGCAGCAAAATCCTTTGCAAAAAGTCCCATGACTTTCCGATAGCCTTAACCCGCAGGAATATCTTAATGTTTGCTGTATCCGTCAAAATCTTTACCAGGTCAATCAAAAAAGGGTTTTTTAATTGCCTGGCAGTCTCCCCCATTTGCTGAAATGCAGCCTTATCCAGAATGAAATCGATAACTTGAGGGTCACCTGTCCTGTTAAAGACATCTATGCACTCTTCAATCGCCTTCCTCATGATGTGAGGCATATCGGCCATATTTCTTTCTTTTATCATAAGCTTAAGCTTGTTTGCAGGCATGGAACCGGAATCCACCAGGATATCATCGGCGTCATGTCCCAGAAATTCTGCCTTTAGTATAACCTTTGCATTATGATAATCATTGCGCTGCAAAAACAGCTTAAAAGCCTCAGGGTCAGGAGCTACTTCTTTTAAAACTCCATATACCTTTTTGCTTTCCTCCTGAAGCAATCTCTCATACTCAAATACGTTAGCCGTATCTCTATGGGAGAAGCCGTATTCCGCCTCACCAAGCACTTTCAAGGCATCTTCCGCAGACTTGGCATCAACCATCCTGTCGATTTTGCTCTTGTCCAGAAGCTTTTTTTCTATAGCCCGTATCCTTGCCACCGCATATGCATACTGCGTGTCTGTCGACAACCACATTCCCTCCTCCCACTGTATTCTTTAGAGAGTGGAGAAAAGCACCTTCACCACTTCCGTCTCCAGTTCCTCGCGCCGCATCCTTATCAGGGCTTCAAAGGTGTTGTTTATCTCAACATTTCCCTTCTTCAAAATGAAACCTCCGTCAATATCCCTGGTTTCACCCGACAGCCTAACATCACCTTTTATCCCTTTACTTTTAAGCCGCTTGTTTATGTTGTCTATAAATTTATTTCCCAGACGTTTTCTGTCTTTTTCGGAAAAAATGACCTCTTCATCCCCGCTCTTTACAGAGCTTATAACCATATCAGTAATAATTTCCCTGTAATGTTGGTCAGGCAGCGAATTCAGCTTCTCAACAGCCTTCCGGAAAGCTTCCTCTATCAATTCCTGCTTTGTCGAGAGCTTCTGCTTGCGGCCCTCCAGCTCTGCAACAGAAATCAGCCTTCTTCTTCTCTCTTCCGCTTCCCTTTGTGCCTTTTCCAATATACTTTTGCTCTTGTCTTCCGCTTTCTGGCGGGCAGCCTGGATTATCTGGGCCGCCTCCTTCTCAGCACGTTCAATGTTGGCCTGTGCCTGCCGGCGGGCTTCCTCAAGTATCCTCTCCCTTAAATTTTCCGCTCCTGCCATATAGACACTCCCTTATTATATTTTGATTCCGAACACCATCAATATCGAAGCCAACAACGCCAGCACCGCATAAGTCTCAACCATGGCCGCAAAGGTTATGCCTTTAGCCAGCTCTTCAGGGCGTTTTGCAACAATTCCTACGCCTGCTGCTGCAGCCCTCCCCTGGGCAATAGCGGAAAAATAGCCTACGATTCCTATGGGCAGCGCGGAAGCCAAAAACAGAAATCCCTGCATGGTTGTCAATTCTTTCATCGGCCCGCCGACCACACCTATTTTATTCAATATTACGAAGGCTGTAAGCAGCCCATAAATACCCTGTGTCCCTGGCAGTGCCTGAAGCAGCAAGGTCTGGCCGAACTTTCCCGGATCTTCGGTTACGAGCCCCGCCGCCGCTTCACCAACTAAGCCTACCCCTTTTGCAGAGCCCGATCCTGCCAAAAAAACTGCTAACGCTGCTCCTATCATGGCTAAAACATTTCCGTTAAATAAGCTTGAAATCCATTCCATACTAATTTTTCCTCCTATCTTCTAAATTTAAATTTGTATATTTTGTTTTAATTTTAAAAGGCTCAAAGGCCTTGCCTCCACCTTCATAAAACTTGCCGAAAAACTCCACATACTGCAGACGGCTTGCATGCACATAGGCCCCAAGGGCATTTATAAGCACGTTGAACACCGTGCCTATTATAAGAACTATTATGAAGATTATTATTCCTCCGACGTCTAAGCCAAACAATGTACCCATGGTATTTATTACAGTCGCTATAACCCCCGTTGCCAGCCCGAGAGCAAGCAGCCTGGAATATGACAAAATGTCGCTCAGGAATCCTGTAACATTGTATAAGCTAAGTATCCCGCTGAAAAGCCTTTTAACGATGTTCTTTTGGTCCCTTCCCTGGGTCAGCACCAGCGTGATGGCGCCTGCTAAAGCCATATATTTCCCAATTATTCCTATTACGCCCCCTGCCGCCAGCATCACAAGGCCGAGAAGCACAAGATACCATGAACCTATATCAAATATGGCGTCAAAGACTTTACCATCCCTGATCAGCATGTAGGCTTTTAAACCCATTCCGACAAAAATGTGGATGCCTCCGAAGATAAAGGACCATATAAGCAGCCTCATAGGGTCCTCCATTGGGTTGAACCAGATGGGAGGTATAGTGTAAGTACCGCTGGTGACAGCTTCAACAATATTTCCAAACCAGCCTCCAAAAAGGGCTCCCCATATGAACGTAGATATGCCGCCGAAAAATATCGGTTCTACAATAAATGTTGGGGTGCCGAAGCGTAATAGTTTCGGTGCTCCAGCATTTTTTGTAAATAAAGAGAGCATGGAGTTGAAATCTCAAGTAAAATGGAGTTACCACACCAACCAT